>Ga0302211_10000444_pt1 | contig 14869 bp, 7 predicted proteins | sample II_Fen_E3_3_FD_200234 | JGI IMG/M metagenome (GOLD analysis project Ga0302211, IMG submission 200234) | Peat permafrost microbial communities from Stordalen Mire near Abisko, Sweden - II_Fen_E3_3 | ecosystem: Environmental > Terrestrial > Soil > Wetlands > Permafrost | place: Sweden: Abisko... | reverse complement strand
AAGGACTTAATGACAGAACGGTTACCTAATCGCCGCGTGTTCAGTTCTATGACGGTATCATGTTCAATCAAGGCTTGTAATACTTCATCAATCTGCTCGGCAAATTCATGATAATAAATTTCGGGTTCCGCATACGGAGCATATCGTGCAATATAATCAATATGCCCCAGAGCATCAATAAACGAATACTGCTTCACAGAATCTGCCATCGTCTTAAAATAAACTGAATACACTTCTTGTTTTAGTCGATTTCCATAAAAAGCTGGATAATATAGATCTCCTGTATGCTCTAATAAATGGATCGAGCCAATAACATAATCAAATTGGTTTTCCTCTGCCAAAGCACGGCTTTTTTCATAGCAAGATTCCTGCATGCCAATTTCCACGCCAAGCAATAAATAATCGCTTCTATAGCTTGCATATTCAGCAAAATAAGCTTGCGGATCAAAGATAAAGCTAGGATCTGGGTAATCAAAATCCATATGTTCGGTTACGATTAGACCGAGCTTCAGTTCACGAGCTTTATTCAAAGCCTCTGTTATCTGCATTTCAGAATCGGCCGACACTTTTGTGTGAAGATGTGTATCAAATATCATGCGAACCAGCCTTCTTTCTCTTGATCTCGATCTTATGCGTTTTCGGCTGCATAGGCTTCTTGCAAAGCTTTCGCTAATTGATCTGGACAAGATGTAGCCCTTGGGCCGCAGGTATTACCAGAAAATTTTGCAATAACAAAATCCATATCCATACCTTCCACAATTTGTGATATACCACTTAAATTGCCGGCACAGCCGCCTTCAAATTCTACTTTTTTAATTGTTTTTCCTTCTAAATCAACGCTAATTTTACGGGAACAAGTTCCCTGAGTTTTGTATACGTAAGTACTCATTACTAAACACTCCTAACAAATAGTATAGTTCTTATTATAACGAAATCAACCGATTTGTAAATAGTTCGCACTGGACAATCAGAGCAAAAAAACTGCAGTCATCTCAAGAAAGATGAATGCAGTCCGAAAAGACTTATGCCTTTTTAATAATATCCACGCCCATATATTTACGCAATGCTTCAGGAACAATAACCGATCCATCCGCTTGTTGATAATTTTCTAAGATAGCTGCAACGGTTCGTCCTACTGCTAAACCTGAACCATTTAATGTATGAACAAACTCTGGTTTTGATTTTGCATCACGACGGAATTTAATATCAGCCCGCCGTGCCTGATACGATTCTGTATTCGAACAGGACGAGATTTCGCGGTACATATCAGCACTCGGCAACCATACTTCAATATCATATGTTTTTGCCGCTGTGAAGCCCATATCGCCGGTACAAAGTAATACAACGTGATAAGGCAACCCCAATATTTGCAAAACATGTTCGGCATCATTCGTTAATTTTTCCAATTCATCATAAGATGTTTCAGGTTTTACGAACTTGATCAATTCGACTTTATTAAATTGATGTTGACGAATCAAGCCGCGTGTATCACGCCCGGCTGATCCTGCTTCGGCACGAAAGCAAGCTGTATAAGCACTATATTTTTCTGGCAATTGATCACCATCGAGGATTTCACCACGATGATAATTCGTTGTCGGAACTTCAGCCGTTGGCACCAAATAATAATCAAGACCTTCTAATTTAAACATATCATCCGCAAATTTCGGCAACTGACCAGTCCCAATCATGCTTTCTTTATTAGCGATAAAAGGTGCCAACATTTCCGTATAACCATGCTGGTCAGTATGCAGATCCATCATAAAATTAATCAGGGAACGTTCCAAACGGGCTCCCAGACCTTTATAAAAAGTAAACCTAGCTCCAGTCACTTTAGCGGCACGTTCCGCATCTAAAATTCCTAAGTCCTCACCAATTTCCCAATGCGGCTTCGGTGTAAAATCAAAGTGCTTTGGTTGGCCCCATTTTCTAACTTCCGGATTGTCATTTTCGTCTTTACCTACTGGTACTGACTCATTTGGTATATTAGGAATACTAAGCATAATATCCCGCAATTCCGTTTCAACTTCTTTAAGACGACTATCCAAGCCACCGATTTTTTCACCAACCTGACGCATTTCAAGAACAATCGCATCTGTATTTTCGTTGTTTTTTTTCATCACGCTAACCTGTTTAGAAACAGAATTACGCTGACTTTTCAGAGTTTCTACTTCGCCTAAAATAGCCCGGCGTTCTTTTTCTAGTTCCATAAAACCGGCCAGAGTCATTGAACTACGACGGTTTTTTAAAGCTTCTTCTACTTTTTCCGGATTATCACGAACAAATTTAATATCTAACATCTTTTCGACCTCCATATAATTAAAAACAAGAGCAACGCCATGTTATGTCTTACAATTTACAAATATATCTTTCTATTATAGTATATCTTTTAAATTCCTGTCAAACTAAGAGCCTTTACGGGTTCATTTTACTCTTGTAATCTCATATTCAACGATATATTCTCGGTACACGACTACTAACCATACAAGCTAACTCATAATTAATAGTCCCCAGCCATGCTGCTGCTTCATCCATTGGTAGGGTTTCACTGCCAAATAAAACAACTTCATCACCATTATGTATATTTTCAAGATCCGTCACATCAATCATACATTGATCCATACAAATACGTCCCACCAAGAAAGCACGTTTTCCGGCAATCTCAACTTGCGCTTTACCTGAAAAGAGCCGCGTATACCCATCGGCATACCCAATCGGCAGCGTCGCGATCAAGCTGTCACGATTGGTTATAAACGTGCGACCGTAGCCAATCGACTGCCCTTTTTTCAGTTCTTTCAAATAAGCAATTTTCGCCTTAAGAACCATAGCCGGACGAAGATCCACGCAATGTTCTACTTCGTCAGACGGCCATAATCCGTAAAGAATAATCCCCGCTCTAACCATGTCAAAATGTGCTTGCGGCATTTCGAGCGTTGCTGCACTGTTGGCAATATGTTTGAGTGGAATATGGATACCTTGTTTTTCAATCAAATCAATGGCTTGCTTAAATCGCTGCAACTGTTCGTTCGCAAACGATTTATCACGGCTGTCCGCTAAAGCAAAATGCGAGAACAAGCCTTCTAATTCAATACAAGGTAATTGTTGAATTCGTTTGGCAAATTCCCCTGCATCTTCCGGTAAAATACCGATACGACTCATGCCTGTATCAATTTTCAGATGAATTTTCGCCGTTTTTTCTTGCAAAACTGCTTCTTTGGACAAAGCTTCTGCTGCTTCATAAGAAAATACGGTCTGTGTAATACCACGATCAACAAGAATGCCTGACTGTTCGAGTGGTGTAAACCCCAAGATCAAAATAGGCTCCGTGAACCCTGCATCGCGCAGTTCAACGGCTTCATTCAAAATTGCTACGGCCAAATAATCAGCCCCAGCAGCAATTGCAGTTCTGGCTACAGGTATAACTCCATGGCCATAAGCATTCGCTTTGATGACGGCACAAAATTTTGCGCCTCCATTCACTTTTTTCTTAATTTCTCTGATATTGTGTTCAATTGCTGCTAAATCAACTTCAGCCCAGACTGCACGATTTGGCATACGGTTCACTCCCTCATTAAATAATTGCAAAATAAAATTCAGATAGAGCTATTGCCTCTCTGAATTTTATTTATAGCTATAACATAAAGATTTTCTCTGCTGAATTCTTTTTTTATTCTACACCGTTCAGTTCTAAATTGAAAGGATAAATTCAGCCGTCTTTATCCATCGTTAATTTGTTCCCTCCACTTGTGCATTTTTGGGGCCTACCGAGGGAACACTCGATGGAGCAATATTCAAATAACGAAACAACTGTGAAAAAATATCTCCAGCAATCGGTGCAGCAATCTGACCGCCATAATAGGTCCCCGATGGATCATCAATCATCACAATAACTGTTATCTGTGGATTTTCAACGGGGGCAAACCCGCAAAAAGAAGCAATATAATGTCCCTCCATATAGCCGCTGCTATCATCGCGGATTTTTTGTGCCGTGCCAGTCTTACCTGCAATACGATACCCTTTTACCGCAGCCTTACTGCCACCACCGGAAGCTACAACCTGTTCCAGCATGCCAACTAAAGTCGTATCGGTATCTTGGTCGATAACACGACGTACGGTATCGGTCTGCGTTTGCGCATAGGTCGAGCCATCGGCATTATTGATAGCTTTTAAAATATGTGGTTTCAATAATACGCCATTATTCGCAATTGCTGACATGGCTGTCACTAACTGTAGTGGTGTAACTGCAATACTTTGCCCGATTGACATCGTTGCCACATCAGAATCCCGCATATCTTTCGGGTCAAATAAAATGCCTGGCTCTTCACCCGGTAGCTCAATACCAGTGAGCTGCCCAAAGCCAAAAATTTTAGCATAATGCATCAATTTTTCAGCACCTACACGAAGACCAACTTGAACAAACCCCGTGTTGATGGACTGCTTGACAACCTCCAAAAACGTAACCGTACCAAAACTATCCGCACTCCAGTTTTGGATTCGACGCCCTGATACCATAACATAACCCGGATCAACAAAAATCTGCTGTGGTGTAACAAGTTTTTCCTGCAAAGCGGCAGCTGCCACAACGGCTTTAAAGGTTGATCCAGGTTCATAGATAAATGAAACTGCTTTATTTGTCCAATCAGCCGGTTTATAGTCATAAAATTTATTTGGACTATAGGATGGACGACTTGCCATTGCTAAGATTTCACCCGTTTTAGGATTCATTACAATCGCTGTAACTGCATGCGGATTATTTTCAGTTACGGCTTTATCAAGCGTTTGTTCAACAATAAACTGCATCGTAGAATCAAGAGTCAAATAAACATCCTTACAATACTCACCCGTAAAAGATCCCGGGGAAAAGATAGAATCAAAAATTGGTCGAGTCTGCATGTCCCTAAATAAAAACTGCTTTTGAGACTCACCCTTCATCACAGAATTAAACTCCTGCTCAATGCCAGCAAGACCTAAATCGTCCATACCAACAAAACCGATTACATTCGCCGCTAACATATCATTCGGATAATAACGCTTACTTTCTACTTTAAAACCCAAACTATTCAAGTTTTTCTCATCGATAAGTGTTTGTACCTTATCCGCTTCATCAGGTTCAAGCCAACGTTTAACCCAAACAAAGCCACCACCTTTAGCTATATCTTCTTGAATTTCAGCCTCACTCACCATCACGATAGGTGATAAATCGGCTGCTAGCTGATTAGCATCTTTTACATTACTTGGATCGACAAAAAGTGATTTTTTCATCATACTCACAGCAAGTTCCCGGCCATTACGATCATAAATAGTGCCACGAGGAGACTGCAATTCGTTTTGTTTACCGCTTTGTGCCTTCACCCGTTCAGCCAATTGACCACCTTGAACCAGTTGCAGCCATGCATAGCGCCCACACAAAATGATAATAAAACACAAGATTAATCCTATAAAAATAGCAATACGTTTCTGAACGTTTACTTGCAATCGAATCAAAACTACTTCACTCCTAAAAATATTTCAATTTCATATATATTCGTTTGCTGTCATTAAAGTTCCTTTGTTTTAAAAAAATACTCTGTATTATTTTCTAAAAGCAGCTGCTAACAAGCATTTTACATTATATAGAAGAAAAAAGCTTACAGATTCGCTTGAGCCTGTTATAATATAATATGCATATATAAAAAAAGATGCTTTAAATCATATAGAACGGCGGTGTTTCATAATGGATGATATTGATAAAAAAATTCTGAAAAATCTACAGAAAAATGCTCGCATGACAATTTCTGATTTGAGTTCACAAGTTTCTTTGTCCATGCCGGCAATCAGTGAAAGACTAAAAAAGCTGGAAGCATCCGGCGTCATTAAACAATATACCGTTATTTTAGATCCAGCCATGCTCAATAAACACCTTATGGCTTTAATGTTTCTTCGTTTTGATAATCCAACCCATAGCGATAGCTTTGCGGAATTTGTGAAAAACGAAGCTGAAATTAAAGAGTGCTTTTACATCACCGGAGATTTTGATTATTCCCTAAAAATCATTACGGAAAACACCCGTACTCTCGAACTATTATTGACCCGAATTAAAAATCATCCCGGCATCGTAAAAACACAAACCATTGTTATTTTATCAACGATTACCGACAGCCCTTCTATTATTCCAGATTAAAATCATTGAATCATAAAATCTATTTTTTCTACATACATAACAATGGCTCTTATCGATTTTTCTATAACGATAAGGGTCTTTTTTTATGTATAGAGCCCTCATTCATCGTCGAATTTATTCGCCTGATTATTTGTCCCTAATTATTTTAAAAATAATAATTTGAATATTGCCATAACATATTTTCTATGTTATAATAAAGCCATAAAGAAGAGACACAAGAAATAAAGTTACCGTCTCACATTTTCTCTTCTTTAACCAAATGTGAAGGGATGTGGTGTTATAAAAAAACACAACAAGTCGTTCTCAAGTGAGGTTGAATTCACGTGCATTTTTTGGAAAGATTATTTTCAAATGGCATAGTGAGACGCAATGATGGTTTTTAGCATTATGCGTACTCAAAGCTTAGAGGAAAATAAAAGTAGCACAGTAATAACACACAGCTGAGAGCATAACGATTTGACAACCAGCCTTCCAATGTATTGCAATACAAAACTTCCAATTCGATATATTTATAAGGCACTTCGATATATGTTGTGTATTTGGGTTATTCTCCCTATAAGTCTATCGTCAACTCCGTAAATGAATGCGTAAGTATGACATGCATCATTTATAGCTAGATCTAACTGTTTAATAAAGCATGTACTTCTACTTAAGAGAAGTCTTGCAGACAAATGAATAAAGAAGGTAAACAATGATAACTCGTGACTCATAAAAGCGGCTCGCATATAATATGCAAGTCGCTTTTTTATTGCTCAATATTTACGATTTCACGGCTCTGTTAATCACCTAAAAAAAATAGCACAGTTCAACTAAACCGTGCTATTTTTAGTTCCATAAATCTTGTCATGAATCCATCGGAATCACTGTTCCATTATGAAATAAATAAAGATATTTTTCTTTTATGTCTTTTTTTAATATTTTCTCAGCGGCTTCACTGTAAAGATTAATCTGCATTTTATATTTATCAATTACCGTTTCCGTATTTTTATCAGTTTTATAGTCAATCAAAACCATGCCATCCGGTTCATCAAATAAAACATCAATAATCCCTTGCACAAAAATATTTTCGCCTTCATCCAATATATCCGGATAAAACTTTTTCGCCTGCAGCATTATACTAAAGGGAAGTTCACGCCTCACCTTTGCTGAACAAATCATTCTTTGCCCGAGGGAAGAAGCGAAAAACTTATGCACGCCTGCTAGGTCAATGAGGTTAACCTGGTGTGGCAAAATCATCTCTTTTTCCACAAGAGATTCTAGTTGCAATTTCAGCCCCTTTTCACTCAAGTCTTGGCCAAAATCAATGTGCTGCATAACACCATGCATAAGGGTTCCGTATTCTGCCCCAGTAAGCTGTGTTTGTTCTTGAATAAACCGTGGTCTTGTGACAATCAATTTCGGTTTAAAAAGTGGCACAGCTTGTGTATCCATCACTTCAAAGCGCCGCTTCATCTCCGTTACAGAAAGTTTTGCCGGAACGGATTGCATTGTCTTATCCGGATATTGCCAACTCAAAACTTGTTCGACCCATTTTTTCTGCGGTGATATCGGTAAAATCTGCTGCTCTTTAACCGCAGCCAACAAGACCTCCGTGTCGCTGGCTATAACATCCTGATTCTGAATGACACTGGCTGGTATAATATGAATTTTCCAACGTGAATGGTTATCATAAAGTATATTGAGACGTTTTTTCGTTGTCTGAGCAAAATCCCGCAGCACTTTACCATCCTCATGCCGAGCCAGGGTCACACCAATCCAATCTAAATAGGTCTTCGCACCAGCAATGGCATACGTTGGCAGCACCGGACAAGTCAAATCAATATTACGACACCAATTTAAAGCCCGCTCGGCCAATTTGGTACTTGATCCAACTAAAATTAATTTTTCACGCGCCCGCGTTAGCGCAACATATAGAACCCTCAGTTCTTCGGCTTTACTTTCCCTGTTCATCAAACAAGCAATTGCCTGCCGGGCAATGGTTGGATAGCGCAAGGAGATATCCGGCTTACTTACGAATGGACCCACCCCATATTTCCGATGAACCAATAGTGTATCACTGCTATCTTGCAGATTAAATTTTTTGCCAAGATCAGCCACGATAACAACCGGAAATTCCAGCCCTTTACTTTTATGAATACTCATGACACGTACTACATTTTCACTTTCGCCCAGCGTTCTGGCCACAGCCAAATCCGTACCCGTATCTTGCATCTTATCAACAAAACGCAAAAATCGAAATAGCCCCCGAAAATTTGTAGTCTCGTATTCTCTAGCTCTGTCATAAAGCACCCTGAGATTCGCCTGCCGCAAAAGCCCCCCTGGCATTCCTCCGACATAATCATAATAGCCTGTATCACGAAATAATTGCCAAATGAGATCTGGTACACTCCTGCACCGTGCCAAATTGCGCCAGCTGCTTAATTGAAGCATAAACTTCATCACTTTTTCTTTAACTTCACTATCGATCTCGGTCGAAGGCTCATTGACCAGTAGGAGTGCTGCAAACAAATCATCATTGGGCTGCAAAAGTTTGATTTTTGCCAGCATGACTGGTGACAACCCAATAATTGGCGAATACAAGATACTGGCCAGTGGTATGTCTTGACGTGGATTATCAATGATATTTAATAAAGCCAACATGATTCGCACTTCCGTTTCCTCAAAATACCCCGAGTCCACGGCCGCATAAGCCGGAATGTTATTCGCATGCAATATTTCCAGCAAAATATTGGCTTTGCCCTTAACCGAACGCAATAAAATTACAATATCTCGCCATTCTAAAGGACGATACGTTTTTGTCGCTTTATCAAAAACCTGTTTTTTTTCGTCCATCAATGTTTGAATTCTATTCGTGATAAATCTAGCTTCCAGCGGAAACCCCTTTAATTCTTCCTTTTCTTCCGCTACCACCGCTTGGGCTTCACCCGTAGCAAATTCAGTTTCACTAAAGACCCCACCAGTTTCATCACGATCAATCAAATTAACCTCAATCGGGTCGTCCAGAATTGCTTCTCCATCAGGATATGGCGGGCCAGGATTTAGCTGCTCGGCTGAACCGTAAGGCAGTTCCATCGCCTGTTCTGACATGACCTGGGCAAAAATATAATTGATCGCCTCTAAAATCCCCGCCCGACTGCGAAAGTTTTGCGCTAAATCAATACGGGCAAAATCGCTGCCAGCGGTTGGATATTCACGATATTTCGTCAAAAAAAGTTCTGGATCTGCCAAGCGGAACCGATAGATACTTTGCTTTACATCACCAACAACAAAAAGATTTGGCGCCGAGGATTTTCGCACCAATGACAAAATCGCTTCTTGTACTCCATTTGTATCTTGGTATTCATCAACCATAACTTCGACATATTTCTGCTGCAGTTTTAATGCTGTGACAGATGGCTTCAACTGCTCTGGAGTGGCTGTTTCATCGAGTAAAATTTGTAAAGCAAAATGTTCCAAATCACTAAAATCCACAACCATCTTAGTACGTTTTGCCGCGGCAAAGCCATTCGCAAAGGCCACTGTCATATCGCAAATAGCCTGTATCAGCGGCGCAGTTTCTCGTAAATCCGCAATTATCTCCATACCATCGGACATAAAATAAATTTCTTTTATAGCTTTTATTTTTTCTTTGACTTGCTGGCGTGGTTTTTGAAACAATGTTTTCAGCTCTGCATCCGTCCCAGATGGTGCCGCCGTAAGTCTTGCAAATTTCACCGCATACAAACCATTGCGCAAGATTGTCCAATCCGCTTGTAACAACTCCTGCAACTGAATGATTGTGTCTAGATCCGATTGCAAAACTGGTAGATAAAAGGCACAATCGAGTTTCTCTGCCATTTGCACCAGTTCATCACACTGCACTCGACACTCTTCCAGTACAAGTTTTAGCTGCTCTTTAATGATTCGTGGCCACGGTGTATCATCCACTGTCATATTTTCTGCCAAAGCAAAATTTTTCGGCAAGGTTTTAATCCAAAACTCGGGATAAGGTTGACTACGCGAAAACTCATACAGCTTCAATAAAATTCCATACATTTCCTCATCACTGCGCTCATCGGCATACGCATCAACAAAGCTCAAAAAATCAGCGTTTTTATTTTCATACCCCTCTTCAAATATCGCTTCCAAAACATCCCGCTTCAATAAATTCATTTCCTGTTGATTCGCCAGACGAAATTTCGGGTCCAAATCCAAAAGATGAAAGTTTTGCCGAATGATCGTTTGGCAAAAAGAATGCAGTGTTGAAATTGAGGCTGTATTGAGTAAAACAAGCTGCCGCTCTAAATGAGACGACTGCGGATTTTTTTTAAGTTCGGCATCAATTGCCAAAGCAATCCGCTCCCGCATTTCTGCCGCTGCCGCATTGGTAAATGTTACCACTAAAATTTCATCGATATTGCAGTTTCCACGTAGCAGACGCTGAATGATTCGTTCTACCAAAACCGATGTTTTACCTGACCCGGCAGCAGCAGCTACTAGTAAATTTTTATCATAGGTAGTAATTGCTTTTAATTGTGCTTTGGACCATGCCATATTGCTGCCTCCTCTGTAATGGATTCCATCACCGCTTCATTTTCTAATTTTTTCAGTTGTCGATATTCATGTCCTGGTATCATGCGGTCAAATTGACAAAAAGAACGATATGGGCAAAATGTACAAGCCTCTTTATTATCTAAAGCAAACGGGCTGATGGAAACATCACCACTAAGAATCTGTCGACCCGTATCGGATAAAATAGAATCAACAAACCCCAGCAAAGCCATAAATTCCTCTTCACTTTTTACATTATTTTTTCCAGTTTGCTTTATTTCGCCATCCGTTTTTAATGAAACTTTAATAAAATTAAATGACGAATCAATCTGGCGAATAATCTCAGAATCCGCCAGTATCCACCCCGGCATTTTAAGCATTTTCGTTAATTCCGCTTCGGTTTCTTTTTCACTCAGTCGATATTTTGCACTCACCACTGGGTTTTTTAAGAAATAATATAAAATACCAGCCGGTATTGTCTTACCACCAACTAGCTTTTGTGCCGCATTTTGTGCCACAAGCAGGTAGGTCAGCAATTGTAATTTAAGTCCATAATAGACCTCAAGCAAATTCAAATAAGCATTGCCTGATTTATAATCAATCACGAGAAAATACTTACGGGCCTCGGCTTCCATACAGTCAATTCGATCAATCTGTCCCGTAATTTCTATCTGGTAACCATCTTCCAAACTATACGTAAGCGGTGGCAGAGCATCAAAACCATGGCCAAACGCTTTTTCAAAGCCAATTGGCTTAAAGCAGCTCACATAATCAAAGGCCATCAAACGCTTCACTGCTCGCTCGACCGTACGACGAATTCGACCTAACAAATGCTGATATTTAGCTGAACTAAGCAAAATTTCATTTTGCAATTTAGGTGCTAGATCCGCAACAATTTCACCGCATATATTTTGATATTCGCCCTCTTTAACATCACTCCAATTACGCCCCTCCGCCTTCATCCGTTCACCAAAAGCTTTTAGTGATGCATGTAAAAAATTCCCCAAATCCGGGGCAGCAAAAGAAAATTCAGCTCGTTCCTTGAGTTTGAGTCCATACTGCGCAAAATGCTGAAACGGGCAGGCACGAAATCTTTCAAAGCGGGTCACGCTGCCGCGTAAATATTTATTTTTCGTAAAAAGCAGTTTTGCAACATCCGTTGGTAAGGCTTCGGCTTGGCGCAAATCAAATAAACCAGCTGTAACCATTGCCAACACAGGCTGCATGGCCTCATCCGTCAAAGCCCAATTATATACATCCTGCCAAATAGGACTCAAAAAACCATTTTTCCGATAAGCACGCAAGGCTCCCGCCAATTTCGCTACAGCCTGTCGAGGCTGGGCAATTGACCAGTATTCCGAACCTGGTAAAGGTTCCAGAGGCAAAGACTGTAGTTTTACCAACGGCAAAAGTTCACGCAGCCGCTGTACCAAAGAAGATGGGTTCAACCCCGCCCCTTCCTGATCCGCCAAGGGATACGACACCCACAGATACTCTGTACTTCGTGTAAAAGCGCTATATAATAAGTATTTTTCCGCAAAATTGTCAGCACCAACCCCCTGCGAAAGTTCTAGCCCCAGCGAAGCCAATTCTGCTCTTTCACCATCTGTGAGCAACCCTTCGGTCTTACCACGCCTTGGCATCACACCTTCATTGGCTCCAACAATATAAATTGCTTTTGTATTGTCCAGACTATTTTGATCAAATGGCGCAATCGTCACATAATCGAGTCCCGGCGGAATCAAACTAATCATCAGTCCATCGAGCCCATCATTTATTGTTTGTTCATAAACATCTGCGCTCATAACGTCCGCTCCGCAAGTTTCCACTAGCTGGTCAAACAGCTGAACAATATCATCCCAAAGCTGCTGATGCTGGCGGGCTTCGGCAAGATCACCCTGTTTTTCCGCTGCTTTAGCCCAGTTTTCGAGTGTCTCCGGCACCGCCAAATCCGTAAACAACTGGTATAAAGCCGTCGTGCGTTCACAAACCGTGGCGGCTTTTTTTATCTGCTGCGCAAATTTTGCCAATGGCAGCATAACCTGACGCCGAATCTGATTGATTTGTGCTAACCGTTCGGCATTTTCATCACTTATTTCACTATCTTCATCTAAAGATAACCGTTTATGATAACTCCAGTCTTCTTCTAGCAGCCAGCGATTACCACGAATACCAAATTCCAATACATAATTTTCGAGTAAATCAATTTGCGAGCGTGTTACGGGAAAAAAATCCGTTTTAAAGCACCGAAATAAAGGCTCATATTTCCAACCATGCAAAGCTTCCAGCGCCGAACGCAAAAGTTCTGCCAAGGGATGATGTATTGTTTGCCGTTTACTGTCACTAAAAAATGGAATTTGATAGTCTTGCAATACCGCCTGTAATACATCTTCATAAGCACTGCTGTCACGTACTAATATGCCAATGTCACGCCACTTGTAGTGTTCTTCACGGCATAATCGCAAAATGTCTACGGCAACACCTTCAACTTCAATACGACGATTTGCCGCTTCCACAATTGCTGTCCCACCAGGATCGGCAAAGGGCTTTATTGGATACTTAAATAAATTCGCCTCGATATGCCCTAAATTTGCTGCGGCAAAACGTTTTGGCGAAGGAAGCTCCACTACGTCTACCTTCATATCCAAGTCTTCTGCCATACGCCTTACTTGCTGCAATGTCTTCCACTGCCGATGAAAAAGCGATGTATCAACCGTATGCTCCAAAGAATCAACATGCTCTAACGAAAGCGTTATTTTTACACATTTCGCGGTCAATAAAATCTCCCGCAAAATATTCATTTCCTGTGGATTAAAAAAAACGAATCCATCAATCCAAACTTCGGCATCACGCAAAATAGCCGAATCCGCAATTTTCTGCTCCATCACCTCAAGTACATCTTCGGCATCGGTATAATGCCCCTCCATGCCGCGATTAAATCCCTGGTAAATTAAAGTCAAATCCATTAACTTTTCTTTTAATGCACTATCTGGCATAGACTCTGCCGCTTGCTGCAAGGTTTCTGCCGCAACACCATAACTTTTGAATTCCTCAATCATACGTGCCAGCGAATCGGTAAAGTTACGTTGGCGGGCCGCTCGGCCTAATGTATGCAATGTATCAAGATTATCATTCAGTACCCGGGAAAGTAGCAAGCGTTTTCCAATTTCTGTAATTGATGGATAAATCGCACCGCCAGTCTCTAACAATACTCGCTGGGCCAAACGTCGAAAACCAAAAACATACGCTCTTGTAAAGCCATGTAAATCAGGCGTATTGGCCAATTCTTTTTCTACTTTAAATGTCATATGTTCCGGTAAAATCAAAACTAAAGGCGCCCCTTCCGGCTCGGCAAAAAGTTTTGACCGCATGGACTCTAAACAATATGCTGTTTTACCAGATCCGCCGCGTCCGATAATAAATTGCAATGACATAGTTCCACCTGACTCCCTTTTTATAATAGATACCTATTTATCCCACATGAAAAGCGGCTTGACTGCCTTGTTTGCCTTTCGTAACTTCAAGTCTTGCATCAATTCGTTCTTTAAGTTCTGGCACATGCGAAATAATCCCCACCAATCGACCACCTTTTTGCAAATCAATCAGCGCTTTGATTGCCATATCCAATGCTTCCGGATCTAAAGTTCCAAAACCTTCATCAACTAAAATTGTATCCAAATGTATGCCGCCAGCATAACTTTGCACCACATCAGCCAAACCCAAAGCCAGTGATAAAGATGCTAAAAATGTTTCGCCACCCGATAAGGTTGCCACGGATCTCGCATAACCCGTATATTGATCAAAAATCTCTATTTCAAGACCACCTGCTGCATTTTTACGAGTTCGTTCCGGGGTACTTTGCAGCGTATACTGACCACGGCTCATAATTTTTAATCTCATATTGGAAGCATCAATAACATCCTCCAATAATGATTTCAAAACAAAACGCTGAAATGTCATGCCATGTATATTATTGCCACCAGCAACAGCTGCCAAAGTTCCAATCACACCGTATTCTTCCTGAATCGAAGCGGATCTCGCCTCAAGGGTCTGCAACCGTTTCGCTTTATTTTGACTTTGCTTGATCTGCTCTTTTTCTTGCTGGTACAGGGCATAGGCTTCATTATAATCCTGCGCTGTCTTTTGCACGGCTTGTTCTAATACGGACAGATCCGGTCTCTT
>Ga0302211_10000443_pt1 | contig 14873 bp, 13 predicted proteins | sample II_Fen_E3_3_FD_200234 | JGI IMG/M metagenome (GOLD analysis project Ga0302211, IMG submission 200234) | Peat permafrost microbial communities from Stordalen Mire near Abisko, Sweden - II_Fen_E3_3 | ecosystem: Environmental > Terrestrial > Soil > Wetlands > Permafrost | place: Sweden: Abisko... | reverse complement strand
ATGTACCAATGTTTGCCGCAGCTCTTTGCTTTGTTCGATAATCCAGGTAGGGTCTTCTTCGTGCATTCGTGTGAGCAATGCCATCATCTTTTCGCTCTCGCCTTCGTTCTCAGCCTTAATGCTACGCGTATATTTGCTGTTGGGGTATTTAATGAAATTAAATTTATTATTGGTCCCTTTCCCATTTAACGTATTTCCCGTTTTTACGTCCTTTAGCTTTAAGGTGACTCCTATGTCGCCAGCTTGTAGTTCTTCCACCTTGATGCGGTTACTGCCGGCAGTAACAAAGAGCTGTGCAATACGTTCTTTAGAACCGCGATCTTGATTGGTAAGATCGTCTCCTTCGTGCACTTTCCCACTCATAACTTTGAAGTAGGAAACAGCTCCAACGTGCGGCTCTACACTTGTTTTGAAGAAATACAGAGAAGTAGGAGCATCTATACTAGGAGCGACTTCTTCGCCCTCTGCATTGGTCACTTTGGGCATATCCGATACAAAAGGTACTACATTGCCTAAGAATTCCATCAAACGGCGAACTCCCATATCTTTACCGGCGCAGACACAGAATACAGGGAATAAACCTCTGTTTGCTAAACCTTTGCGAATCCCTTCGCGCATTTCATCTTCTGTAAGTTCTTCCTTTTCGAAGTACAAATCCATTAAGTTTTCATCATTCTCTGCGGCAGCCTCTACTAATACTTTGTGCATTTCTTGTGCTTTCTCTAGTTCTTCTGCAGGAATCTCTTCAACGATTGGTACTCCTCCTTCCGGTTTCCATGAATATTTCTTCATGAGTAGCACATCGATTAAAGCATTGAAGCCGGGGCCGGTGCTTATGGGGTATTGAATGGGGATCACATTCGATCCATAAGATTCTTTTAGTTGCGCCAAAACATCGTTGTAGTCACATTTTTCGTGGTCTAATTGATTTATAAGGAAAATAACAGGTTTGTTCAATTTCTCGGTATATCGAAAGTGGTTTTGCGTGCCGACTTCTACTCCATATTGCCCGTTTATTAGCATGATAGCGGTGTCAGTTACATTTAGTGCAGTAACAGTGGCACCTACAAAGTCGTCCGAACCGGGGCAATCAATGATATTTAATTTCTTGTTATTCCATTCTGCATATAGCACTGTTGAGAAGACAGAGTAGCCATATTCTTGTTCTACGGGAAAGTAATCGCTTACCGTATTTTTCCCTTCAATCGTACCGCGGCGTTTTATAACTCCACTCTCGTAGAGCATGGCTTCTACAAGGGTGGTTTTGCCTGATTTAGAACAGCCCACAAGGGCGATGTTCTTGATTTCACTAGTTTGATATGTTTTCATGTACTCAAAATTATTAAAAGTGAAACATTTTGCAGTAGAAAGTTTGATATGCTTTCCAAACGGTGCGCAAATTAGACATTTATTTTTAGAAAAACAAGGAAAGGTCTCTTGTTTGTAAATTATGTTATTGGGCAGAAAGTTGTGTAATACCCCGAGAATGTGTATCTTTGCCTCTTCAACATAATAAAGATAAAATGGCAGGACTCTATCTTCACATTCCTTTCTGTAAACAACGATGTGCATATTGCGATTTCTTTTCTACGACTTCTTGCCAAGAACGTGACGCTTATGTGGAGGCACTCTGTCTTGAGATGCAGTTGCGTAAGGATTATCTTGGTGGTGCTTCCTTGCAGACTATTTATTTGGGAGGAGGCACTCCTTCATTACTTACTGAGGCGCATTTTACACGTTTGTTTCATGCTATATATTCCTTGTTTCCGGTCGACTTAAACGCCGAAATTACTTTAGAGGCAAACCCGGACGATCTTACGCCGGCTTATCTGCAAATGTTGAGTCGATTCCCAATAAATCGTATTAGCATGGGGATACAGACCTTTTCGAATGCAACACTAAAACTTTTAAATCGCCGTCATACAGCAGAACAAGCTATTCAGGCTGTTCACGACTGTCACTCTGCCGGATTCTTGAATTTAAGTTTGGATCTTATCTATGGACTTCCCGGTGAAAATTTAGCTTGTTTTAAAAAGAACGTACAACACGCTCTTGCTTTAGAGCCGACTCATTTATCGGCTTATTCTTTGACTATTGAGGAAGGAACTCCTCTTTATCGGATGTGTCAATTAGGGACGATTCAAGAAATGGATGAAGAAGAGAGTCTGTTGTGTTATATGTACCTTTGCGCGACTTTAAAAGAGGCTAGCTATCATCATTATGAAATCTCTAATTTTGCACGTCCTGATTATGAATCTCGGCACAATTCAAGCTACTGGTGCGGCATTTCTTATCTCGGTCTTGGCCCTTCAGCTCATTCGTACGATGGGGAGAGTCGACAATGGAATGTTTCTAGTCTTCCTTTGTATATGGAAGGAATAGCTTCAGGTAAACAATCTTACCAACGAGAAGAACTCGACAAAATTACTCGTTACAATGATTTCCTGCTGACTCGTTTGCGTACCAGTAAAGGAGTTTCTTTAAATGAAATTCACACCCTTTTTGGAGATGATTCTTATACCCTTCTTTTAGAGAATGCAAACCCCTGGATTGTTTCAGGAAAGTTAGTGGTAGAGGGCACTCAGCTCTGTTTAACTCAAGATGGAATCTTTATTTCTGATACCATCTTAAGTTCGCTATTCTTGGTGTAAAAGTAACTTCGTTTGCAACAATAGCAAAAAGTACGTTAATTGATTCTTATTTTTCGAATAAAACTTGTATATATGAAACTTTTTTCGCAAATTTGCATCGTCTGAATATAAAGAATACTATATAATTAAATAATAAAATTTACGTCTACATAATTATGAGTGATGCTGAAGTGAAAAAACTCCCTTATAACCTAAGAGAGAAGAAAGAAAAAGAGGCTGCATATCGGTCTTTGATTCGTCCCGAATTGGCCGACCAATTGTACGATAAAATATTGAACATTGTGGTAGCTCAGAAAAAGTATAAAGATCCTGACTATTCAGCCAAACAATTAGCTAAAGATTTGGATACGAATACGCGCTATCTCTCTGCAGTGGTCAATTCGCGTTTTGGCCAAAATTATTCTTGTCTTTTGAATGAGTATCGTGTCAAAGAGGCTTTGCATTTAATGCTTGACAAACGTTATGCTAACAAGACAATGGAAGATATTAGTATCATGGTCGGTTTCTCGAATCGTCAGAGTTTCTATGCGGCTTTTTATAAGAACGTAGGAGTTACTCCGAATACCTATCGCAAGGAGCATCTGAAGAAAATAGGAAAATAATTGAATGTATTTACATCGTATAAAGGGATGCAACTGTTACGCAGTATGCATCTCTTTGTCGCTTTAATAATAATGAACGTAATGAGTAGCAATGCAGCTGTCTTGCTTTCTGAGGGTAAGGTTTCGGAAGCAAAGAAGTTTGAATATCACGTAGAGTCGTTTGCAGATCTGCAAATTCTACGTTATGAGGTAAAAGATTTTGAGAGCCTTACGCTTCCACAAAAGCAATTAATTTATTATCTTCAAGAGGCAGCTCTTGAAGGACGTGACATTTTGTTCGACCAGAATGGTCGTTACAACCTTCGCATTCGCCAAATGCTAGAGGCTGTCTACACAAATTATAAGGGGGATCGCACTTCGCCCGACTTTTTGGGGTTAGAGGTTTACCTAAAGCGAGTGTGGTTTGCTAGTGGCATTCACCACCATTATGGCTGCAATAAATTTGTGCCTGAATTCTCGGAGAAGTTTCTTCGCGCTCAATTAGCTGCATTACCTGCTACTGCTGCGAAGCCTTTTCAGCCTCTTACCGATTTCTGTGCTGAAATATTCCCTGTTATTTTCGATCCAGCGATCATGCCGAAGCGCGTAAACCAGGCAGATGGTGAAGATCTTATCGCCACTTCCGCTTGTAATTATTATCAGGGTGTGACGCAAACGGAGGCCGAAAAGTTCTACGCTTCGTTAAAAGAGGCGTCGCCTAGCGATACTCCACTTTCGTATGGGCTAAATAGCCAATTGGTGAAAGAGAATGGAACAATTCATGAGAAAGTTTGGAAATTAGGAGGTATGTATTCTCAGGCAATAGAGAAAATTCTATACTGGTTACTGAAGGCTCAACCTGTGGCTGAGACGGCTGCACAAAAGGAAGTCATTTCTCAACTTATTTCGTTCTATGAAACGGGCAATCTGAAAACATTCGACGATTATAGTATTGCTTGGCTTAAAGACACTGCTTCGCGTGTGGATTTTGTAAATGGATTTATTGAAAGCTATGGGGATCCGTTGGGTTTGAAGGCTAGCTGGGAGTCTATTGTAAATTTTAAAGACGTGGTGGCGACTAAACGTACGGAAACAATCAGTGCCAATGCACAATGGTTTGAAGATCATTCACCCGTAGAAAAGCGTTTTAAGAAAGAACAGGTAAAAGGAGTAACAGCCAAAGTTATTACAGCCGCAATATTAGCGGGCGATCTTTATCCTGCTTCTGCCATTGGCATCAACTTGCCAAATGCCAACTGGATTCGTGCAAGGCATGGTTCGAAATCGGTAACTATTGGCAATCTTACTGAGGCCTATAGTAATGCGGCAAAAGGTAACGGCTTTTTAGAAGAGTTTGCACTTAACAAAAATATTGTCGACTTGCAATATCAATATGGGCACCTAACAGACGATCTTCATACTGATTTGCATGAGTGCTTAGGTCATGGCTCCGGTAAACTGTTGCCTGGAGTAGATCCGGATGCGTTGCGTGCCTATGGTAGCACGATAGAGGAGGCGAGAGCCGATCTGTTTGGCTTGTATTATGTAGCTGATTCTAAATTGGTAGAGCTTGGATTGCTACCCGATATGCAGGCTTATCAAGCGCAATATTATAGCTATATGATGAATGGCTTGATTACTCAACTGGTGCGTATTGAGGAAGGACATAGCTTAGAGGAAGCTCATATGCGGAATCGTGCTTTGATAGCATATTGGGTGTTGGAAAAGGCTGCTGCGGAGGTAAAAGGTACTGGACAGCTTCCAGTGGTTGAATTATTGAAAAAAGACGGAAAGACTTATGTGCAAGTAAATGATTACCTACGATTGCGTACTCTTTTTGGAGAATTACTAGCCGAGATACAGCGTATTCGCTCTACGGGAGATTTTGATGCGGCTCGTGAATTAGTTGAGCAATATGGAGTTTCGATTGATCCGGTGTTGCACAAAGAGGTGCTCGCTCGTTACAAAAAGTTGAACCTATCTCCTTATAAAGGTTTTATAAATCCCGCTTATAAAACTGTTCAAGATGCGGAAGGTCGTATATTGGATGTGAAAATTGACTATACTGAAGGCTATGCAGAGCAGATGCTTCGATATAGTCGGACTTATTCTCACTTAGATTAATTGCTCGACGATGGATGATGTTTTACAAAAAATAAAGACGGATTTACGTCTTTCGATGAATGGAGTCGCTTCGACTTCTATGCGTGAGAAAGGGTTGCAGTACAAACTTAATTTTGGGGTAGAGCTGCCTCGCATTAAGTCGATTGCTGCAAAATATGAACCGAGTCATCAACTGGCATGTGCTTTATGGAAGGAAAATATTCGGGAATGTAAAATTTTAGCAGCCCTATTGCAACCTACTGAAACGTTCTGCGAAGAATTGGCTGATTTATGGGTAGAAGAGATTGTGAATATTGAATTAGCTGAGCTCACAGTGATGAATCTTTTTATCCGTTTGCCGTTTGCAACTAAGAAGAGTTTTCAATGGATGGCCTCGGAGCGTGAGTATATACAAGTTTGTGGTTTCCTTTTGGTAGCTCGTTTGTTGATGCGTGGCGAAGTACTTAGCGATCGTGCGGCTTGCGAGCTGCTCGATCAAGCTTATAGTGCTATTCGCTCGGATCAATATTTCCCTGCAAAATCGGCTCGTCTTGCATTAGATAAATTTGCAGCACAAAGCGAAGAAAATGCTAAAAAAATAGAAGAAGACTTTTCCATGTGATAAAAAAAAACTATCTTTGCCGTGCTGTTTGTCCTTACCCTATGAGAATAGCTTGGGCAAGCAGCCTATAAAATAGAATGGAAAAGAAAAACCTGAAAGAGGCTGTAAAAAAGATACTAACGGAGTATCTTGAAACGCACGGACATCGTAAGACGCCCGAAAGGTTTGCTATACTTGAGGCAATCTATTCTATTAAAGGCCATTTCGGCATTGATACTCTCTATAATTTGATGTTGAATGAGGAAAAATTTCGTGTAAGTCGCGCAACTCTTTATAACACCATCATTCTCTTTATGGATGCAAAGCTCGTCATCAGACATCAGTTTGGTGGCTCGTCGCAGTATGAGAAAAGCTATAATATGGAGACTCATCATCACTTGATTTGTACAAATTGCGGAAGAGTTAGCGAGGTGCACGATGAAAAATTGGAAACGCTTATTGGAGAAACTAAGTTTCTGCGTTTTCAAATGTCGCACTATTCGCTTTATATCTATGGCATTTGTAGTAAGTGCACTGCGGCCAAGCGAAGAATACAGAAACAAAATAAAAAAGATAAATTATGAAAGTAGACGTTTTATTAGGTCTTCAATGGGGAGACGAGGGAAAAGGTAAAGTAGTAGATGTACTCACCCCAAAGTATGATGTAGTAGCCCGTTTCCAAGGTGGTCCTAATGCAGGTCATACACTTGAGTTTGAGGGACAAAAATATGTACTTCGTTCTATCCCTTCGGGTGTTTTCCAGGGCGAGAAGGTAAATATCATTGGAAATGGCGTTGTGCTTGATCCGGCTCTTTTTAAAATAGAAGCTGAGCAATTAGCGGCTTCCGGCCATGATCTTACCAAGCGTTTGCATATTTCGAAGAAAGCGCATCTCATTTTACCTACTCACCGTATACTTGATGCAGCCTATGAGGCGCAGAAGGGTGATTCGAAAGTAGGAACAACAGGAAAGGGCATCGGCCCTACATATACCGACAAAATAAGTCGCACTGGTGTACGCGTGGGTGATATCCTCCACAACTTTGAAGCTGTATATGGTGCTGCAAAGGCTCGCCACGAAGCTATTTTGAAATCGCTTAACTTTAAATACGACATTACCGAACTTGAGAAAGAATGGTTTGAGGGTATTGAATATCTTAAGAAATTTACTTTCGTAGATAGTGAACATGAGGTTAATAATTTGCTTCGTGCCGGAAAGAGTATCCTTTGTGAGGGTGCACAAGGTACAATGCTTGACATCGACTTTGGCTCATATCCTTTCGTTACTTCCAGCAATACCATTTGTGCCGGTGCTTGTACCGGTTTAGGCTTAGGCCCCAATAAAATAGGCGATGTGTTTGGAATCTTTAAGGCGTATTGTACACGTGTGGGGTCTGGTCCATTTCCTACTGAATTGTTCGATGAAACAGGCAAAAGAATTCGTGATATCGGTCATGAATACGGAGCAGTTACCGGTCGTGAACGCCGCTGTGGTTGGATTGACCTCATCGCATTGAAGTATTCAATAATGGTGAATGGAGTAACCAAACTGATTATGATGAAGAGCGATGTACTTGATGGTTTTGAAACGATTAAGGCTTGTGTGGCTTATAAACAGAATGGTGAGGAAATCGATTATTTCCCTTACGACATCAATGAAGGTATCGAACCGGTTTATGTAGAACTTCCGGGTTGGAATGCGGATATGACGAAAATGGCTTCTGAGGATGAATTCCCTGAAGAATTCAACGCTTATATTTCTTTCTTGGAAGAACAATTAGAGGTTCCTGTGTGCATCGTTTCGGTGGGTCCGGATCGTGCACAAACAATCTTACGTTATACCGAGGCGTAACTTGTAATCAAGTTCGGCGATGCCGAAGATATATAAGAAAACCCTACGGAAATTTATTTTCCCGTAGGGCTTTTCTTTTGTAGCAAAAATGCTTTTATTCTCCCTCTTCTTCTTCTTCTTCACCGTTGGCTTCTGCCTCGGCTTCTACCACAAGAAGTAGGTCTTCGGGTTCGTATTCGCCCATGTCTTCTTTTTTGGCACATGCAATGATATGTTCCACTATTTTCTCTTGGTCAATTTCGATAAATCCATCCTTATCGGGTGTTTGTTCAAGTACTCCCGAAGTGGCATAGTAGTCGGCAATCACGTCGATGAAATAATAGATCTCTTCTTCAGAAAACTTTTCTTTAAGCTCTTGAGGAAGGTAGTTTTGAATGAATTCTACCACGCGGGCATCTTCCTGTTCGTCTTGTAGGAAATCGGTTTCTTTCATAAATTTAAATGTTAAATATTGAATTACAGAAGCGCATCGACTTTTGTTTTCAGTGCTTCTTTACTAGTGGCACCTACCTGCTTGTCTACGACTTCTCCATTTTTAAGGAAGAGAATGGTAGGCACACTCATAATGCCCATTTTTTCAGTGAGTTCGTCGCATACCTCAATATCACATTTTGCAATGGTTACTTTGCCTTCGTATTCTTTAGCAAGCTCTTCTATGATAGGAGTCATACGTTGACAAGGACCACACCAAGTAGCCCAGAAGTCGATAACTGCAACAGGTGCTTTGAGGAGACTCTCGTAGTTTTCATTTGTTACGGATGTTGCCATAATTTTCTTTGTTTTATAAATTAATATCTTTGTTTTTATGAATTAATGCGATAGCTTATTTCGGGATATTCTTTTAAGTAGGCGATGATCTTTGGTGTAACCTCGATCGTCTTTCGCCTAGCTGTTAGGTTAATAGGCATGCCAATCTTTTCATCGAAAAGTTGCAGGTTTAAGTTTACCGTGCCTTGAGTTTCATCGAAAAGCTCAATAAGGTCTGCTGCCAATTCACTGGTCAAACTTACAAGCGGCATCGTAATTGTAAATTTCTCTATTAGTTTGTCTTTTAAGTCGGTTAGCAATTCAATGGAACCTATTTTCAATTCGAGGTCATCTTTGTCACGGCTCCACTGTCGGGGTTGAAAACCTCCTCGGATAAATACGAAAAGTCCCGGAATGGCGTATTTCTTGTATTCTATATAGTCATTACCAAAGAGGAAAAATTCATGCGAGCCTGTATAATCTTCGATGTTTACCACACAATATGGATTTCCTTTTTTTGAAATTCCATCGCGAAAACTAGATACGATGCCTCCCATGGTCAGTTCCCTTCCGGTAGTCATCTCCATAGCTTCGAGTTCACCTAAATGAGTGTTGCATACTTCATTTAAGATTACCGAAAAGCCATCAAGGGGATGTGCCGAAATATAGATGCCAACATATTCTTTCTCTTTGCTCAAACGCTCAAGATCGCTCCATTCGCTTACTTCCGGAATGGAAGGAGTGGCAATTTCAATTTCATTGAGTCCTCCGAAAAGCGAATTCTGTTGTTCTGACTTGTCGGCTTGGAATTTCATACCATAGCGTACAAGTTGCTCTGACCAAGCTTCATTTTTTGTATTGAGGGCGAAGAATTGTTCGCGTTTGATGCCTCTGAAACTATCAAAGCCACCTCCTAATGCTAGACTTTCAATCATTTTTCGGTTGCAAGCCGAAAGGTTTACACGCTGAATAAAGTCGAAGACGCTAGTGAACATTCCGTTCTTATCCCGTTCTTCAATGATTTGTCGTACTGCAGATTCACCTACACTTTTTATCGCACCGAGGCCAAAACGGATATTTCCGTTTTTATTGACGGTGAATTTTAATCCGGATTCGTTCACGTCGGGTCCTAGTACTTTTACTCCCATCGCTTTGCATTCATCCATCAATTTCGTAAGCTCGGTGAGGTTACTTAAGTTTCGGCTCAGCGTGGCAGCCATATATTCGGCAGGATAGTTCGCTTTAAGAAAAGCGGTTTGGTAGGCTATCCACGAATAGCAAGTAGCATGGCTCTTGTTGAAAGCGTACGAAGCGAATTTCTCCCAGTCGCCCCAAATCTTTTCAAGGATTTTCGGGTTGTGTCCGTTTTTTTGCCCTCCTGCAATGAATTTAGGCTTCATGTGATCAAGCTTATCGCGCAGCTTTTTACCCATTGCTTTACGCAGAGCATCGCTTTCACCGCGTGTAAAGTTGGCTAGCAGACGCGAAAGTAACATCACTTGCTCTTGATAAACAGTAATGCCATACGTATCTTGCAAGTATTTTTCCATGATGGGTATGTCGTATACAATAGGTTCACGTCCGTGCTTACGATTGATGAACGAAGGTATATACTCCATAGGTCCTGGTCGATAGAGCGCATTCATGGCGATCAGATCCTCGAAGGTGGTAGGTTGCAACTCACGTAAGTACTTCTGCATACCGGCCGATTCAAACTGAAAGGTTCCTACTGTGCGGCCTTCGCTATATAGTTTGTAAGTGGCTTCGTCTTCAATATCGATCTCTTCGATGTCGAACTCTTTTCCTGTATGGGCTTTGATGTTTGCTAAAGCTTCTTTGATGACAGACAAAGTTTTTAAACCCAGAAAGTCCATCTTGATGAGGCCGGTATCTTCAATTACTGAACCTTCGTACTGCGTGACGAGCATTTCTTCACCCGTTTCTTTGTCTTTGGCAGTACTTACAGGTACCCAGTCGGTGATGTCATCGCGGCAAATAATAGTACCGCAAGCGTGTACGCCTGTATTGCGTACGTTTCCTTCGAGCATCTGTGCATAGCGCATCGTATGCTGAATCTGTGGATTGTTGGAGTTGCATGCATCTTGTAGCTCAGGGATTGCAGCAATGCAGTTCTTGAGGTTTATTTTCTTTCCGTCGGGTAGCTTGTCGGGAATTAATTTTGTAAGGCGGTCACTTTCGGGCAAGGAGAGCTTTTCCACACGCGCTACATCCTTGATGCTAAGCTTTGTTGCCATTGTGCCATACGTGATGATATGCGCTACTTTATCAGCTCCGTACTTGTCTGTTACCCAACGAAGTACCTCGCCGCGGCCATCATCATCGAAGTCGATATCAATATCGGGCAATGAGATGCGGTCTGGGTTTAGAAAACGTTCAAACAGCAGATCATATTTTACGGGGTCGATTAACGTGATACCTAAACAATAGGCTACTGCAGAACCTGCTGCCGATCCACGGCCCGGCCCTACACTAACTCCAAGTTCTTGGCGCGCCGCATTGATGAAGTCTTGTACGATGAGGAAGTAGCCGGGAAAACCCATAGTCTTCATGATGTACAATTCAAAAATTAATCGTTCCATGATACTATCAGGGATAGGATCTCCGTAGCGTTTCTTAGCCCCTTTTATGGCTAATATTTTAAGATAGTCAGCTTCGAGTTTGATACGATATAGCTTGTCGTATCCCCCCAACTGCTTGATCTTCTTGTTGGCTTCTTCTTCAGAAAGCACCACTTCGCCCAATTCGTTTTGTGTGAATTCGTCGAAAAGTTCTTTCTCGGTAAGACGTTGCCGATATTCTTCTTCTGTGCCAAACTCTTTTGGAATGGCAAAGGTCGGCATTATCGGACTGTGGTCGATTGAGTAAGGTTCTACCTTATTGTATATTTCAATCGTATTATCGAGGGCCTCGGGATAATCTGAAAAGAGTGTGCTCATTTCTACACGCGACTTGAACCATTCTTGCTTACTATAAAGCATGCGTTTGGGGTCGTCTACATCCTTACCCGTAGAAAGGCAGATTAAACGATCATGTGCTTCGGCATTCTCTTCATCTAAGAAATGGACGTCGTTTGTACAGATAAGTTTGAGATCGTATTTCTTAGCATATTCAATAAGATGCTTGTTTACATTTTCTTGTAAGGGAAATGCTTCGTGATTTGCACGAGGAACGGTCGCTTTATGCCGTTGCATCTCGAGGTAATAATCTTCTCCGAAGAGATTCTTATACCATGAAATAGCCTCTTCTGCTGCTTCGAAATTCTTGTTCGTAATATGTCTTGGAACTTCACCACCAAGGCAAGCCGAAGCTACAATTAGTCCTTCGTGGTATTGCTCCAGATGGGCACGGTCGGTACGTGGATGGTGATAGAATCCACTCGTCCATGCATTAGATACCAGTTTAATCAAGTTTTTGTACCCTTGCAGATTTTTGGCCAGTACAATAAGGTGATATCCGCCGTTGTCCGAACCTTTTTCTTTTTGTGTATTGAGCCGATTAGCTACATACATCTCGCAACCTATAATTGCCTTAAAGGGAGTCTTTCCCTTTTCTAACTTTGAGTTTTTCTTTTGTATATAATTCCATAACTCTTTGACCCCGAACATATTGCCATGGTCGGTGATAGCTACTCCGGGCATTCCATCGGCAATCGCTTTATCTACTACCTTAGAGATAGCAGCTTGTCCGTCGAGAAGGGAGTATTGAGAATGAACGTGTAAATGTACAAAATTGCGCATGTGTTTTGGGGCGTTATATATAGTTTTCAAAGGTAGCGCTTTTTCCTTAATCTGCTATATAAATTAAGAAAAAGTTTAGCCCTAGGGCATTTTTTTAAGTTTTTCCTTGTGAGTTCAGGAAAAATGTAGTATTTTTGCTCGATATAATCAAAAAAAAGGAACCCAACATATATTTATGAGCCGTTTAGAAAAATTAAAGAAAACAAGACTTCATCGTGAAGGGACAAAGACCTTAACCTCTGTATTCTTCTTTTTCTTATTATTAAATGCAGGAATCTTTGTGGTTGATGGAACTCGACTTTTCTTCTCCTTAATAGCTTCTGCAAGTTTGGTGATCTTTTTGGTAATGGTAAATTTTTTTCGTTGCCCGATTCGCTTCTTTGGAGAGGATACGAAGAAAATTGTAGTAGCCCCTGCAGATGGTAAGATAGTAGTGATAGAAGAGGTGGATGAAAATGAATATTTTCATGATCGTCGGCTAATGGTTTCTATCTTTATGAACCTTTTTAATGTACATGCAAACTGGTATCCGGTAGATGGTGTGATTAAAAAGGTTAGTCATGAGGACGGTCATTATATGAGTGCTTGGTTGCCTAAAGCAAGTACTGAGAATGAACGTTCTACTGTAGTGATTGAAACTTCGGAAGGAGTGGAAGTCATGGCTCGACAAGTTGCCGGTGCAATGGCACGGCGTATCATGACTTATGCAGAAGTTGGTGAAGACTGTTACATTGATGAGCATATGGGATTTATTAAATTTGGCTCTCGCGTAGACGTGTATCTTCCTTTAGGTACGGAGGTTTGCGTTGAGATGGGCCAAAGTACAACCGGTAATCAAACGGTCATTGCTAAACTAAAGTAAAAATAAGAGAATGAAACATCTTCCTAATTTTTTAACTTGCTGCAATCTGTTTTCGGGTTGCGTGGCAACTGTAATGGCACTTCAAGCCGACTACACAGCAGCCTTTGCGTTTATTATTTTAGGTGCACTATTCGATTTCTTCGATGGAATGGCTGCTCGCCTTTTCAAGGCTTTTTCACCTATTGGAGCAGACCTTGATTCTCTAGCCGACCAAGTGAGCTTTGGCGTGGCACCTTCCGCAATGCTCTTTTCGTTATTGGGCGAGATTACTTTACCTGCGGTTTTCGATCCGATTGCAGATGTAATTCCTTATATGGGATTCTTGATTGCGATTTTCTCAGGTCTTCGATTGGCTAAGTTTAATGTTGATACTCGCCAAACGACCTCTTTTATCGGATTGCCCGTCCCTGCAAATGCATTATTCTGGGGTTCTCTTATCGTAGCTTATCGGGAAGAATTCTTTTCGCATGATTGGCTTCTTGTACCTTTGTTTCTAGGAATATTGCTTTTCTCTTATCTGTTGGTTTTCGAATTACCGATGTTCTCTTTGAAATTTAAGAGTTTGTCTTGGAAAGCTAACAAAGTGAGTTACAGCTTTCTCCTCGTTTGCATTCCTCTGATAATATTCTTTGGTACAGGCTCTCTAGCCTTTATCATTCTTTGGTATATTTTACTTTCTGCTCTGACACAGCGTAAAAAAGTACAGTAAGAACAGGCTATGGCATGTTTTTTGCAATTCTTCGTTTGAAATAATATTGATTTAGATGCTGCAGATACTTTTTTTCTTAATACTTTTTGTTCTATTTATAGGAGTTCTTCTATTTGTAGTTCTTCCTGGAGCAATTATGAGTTTCCTATTCTCTCGTTTTGGCCGCCGTGGAAATCCTCAAGGAGGCTTTGGCTCTACACGCTCTACGAATGCCAATGCTGGTGATCCTCTTAATGGAGAGGGCTCTGGGCAATCTGCTAGTCAGACCGGAGATGGTACTAAATCCAAACGTATCTTCGATAAGAACGACGGAGAATATGTTGATTTTGAGGAAATAGAATAACTTTCTACCCCAAGGATGCGATTAAAAAAAAGCTATATAGCGCTTAACTCAATGCGCTTTTATGCGTATCATGGCGTGCTTGCTCATGAGCGTGAAGTCGGTCAGCTCTTTGAGGTAACTCTTCGTTTACGTTTAAATCTGCTCCCCTCTGCACAAAGTGATGATCTTACTGATACAGTAAACTATGCAGAAGTGCATGCGTTAACTGCTGCCGAGATGCAAGTTCCTTCGCAACTTCTTGAACATGTGGCTTATCGTATTGCTCAACAAATCTTTGAAAAGTTTTCGGTGGTAAGCGAAGTGAAGATTGCAGTCTGCAAGTTAAATCCGCCGATGCCGGTCGATTTATCTTCTGCGTCCGTCACTCTTTACTGTGAGCGTTGAGTTACTGTGAGCGTTGAGCCGCTGCCGCTCGATTCTCGAACCAGCTACAGTTCTTTCTTTACAATCTGTAGAATCTCTTTTCCGTAATTTTCAAGTCCCTTTTCCCCGAAGTAAGGTATTCCTTTTAGATCTTCAAGTGTAAGAGGGAGTTTGTTTGCAATGCCAATCATTGCTTTGGTTTGTATAATGGTATAAACAGGTAAGCCACGTTGTTTGGCTGTTGCATTACGCCATTTTTTTAGTTTTTCGTAAACACTGAGATGCGATATATCGTCGAACGTC
>Ga0302211_10000442_pt1 | contig 14873 bp, 8 predicted proteins | sample II_Fen_E3_3_FD_200234 | JGI IMG/M metagenome (GOLD analysis project Ga0302211, IMG submission 200234) | Peat permafrost microbial communities from Stordalen Mire near Abisko, Sweden - II_Fen_E3_3 | ecosystem: Environmental > Terrestrial > Soil > Wetlands > Permafrost | place: Sweden: Abisko... | reverse complement strand
AAAAGAACTACGAGGAGATGCGTACTATCCTTCGCGAAGAAATAGAATACAAAGGTGTATCGGTGATTATTCCACGACGCGAATGTATTCAGACGTTGAAACGCAAAAATTCTAAAAAGTAACACTTACATGAAAAAAGATATTTTACTTTCAGGTGTAGGGGGACAAGGAATTCTCTCTATTGCTACAGTAATTGGTAAAGCCGCCTTGAAATGTGGCCTTTATATGAAACAGGCTGAAGTACATGGCATGAGTCAGCGTGGAGGCGACGTACAGTCGAATCTTCGCATCAGTGATGCTCCGATAGCTTCCGACTTAATTCCTACCGCAGGCTGTGATTTAATCATTTCAATGGAGCCAATGGAAAGCCTTCGTTATTTACCTTATTTAAATAAAACGGGTTGGGTGGTTACCAATGAAGTGCCATTTATTAATATTCCGACCTATCCTGAACTTTCTGCCGTATTGGCAGAAATTAGCAAATTGCCTCGTAAAGTAGTTCTCGATATTGAAGCTATTGCGAAGGAACTAGGTTCTGTACGTACAGCCAATATGGTACTTTTGGGAGCAACGACTCCTTTTTTGGGAATCGATTACAAACATATTGAGGAAAGCATCCGTGATATTTTTGCACGAAAAGGAGAAGAAATTGTAGCCATGAACTTAAAAGCATTAGCTGCAGGAAAGGCCCTAGCGGAAGATAAAATGAAATAATACAGTTTGCGGATGCAAACGATGAACCATGAATTGAAAATGAATTCAGAATACTGGCAAGAAGAACTAGAAACGATGCCACGTGAAGCCCTGCGTGAATTGCAGGCAGAGCGCCTTCGTAAAACGGTGCGCATAGCAGCGCAATCTCCTTTTTATAAAAAAGTTTTTGAGGAGCATGGAATTACTCCCGAGTCGATTCAGTCGGTAGATGATATCCGTAAGATACCTTTTACCACGAAGCAGAATCTACGCGATAACTATCCTTTTGGGTTAGTAGCCGGAGATCCGAAAGATGCAGTACGTATCCATTCCTCGAGTGGTACAACGGGTACACCTACTGTAATTGTGCATTCACAGCACGACCTTGACTCTTGGGCAAATCTTATAGCACGCTGCCTCTACATGGTAGGGGTACGTAATACGGATGTCTTTCAAAATAGTTCGGGCTATGGTATGTTTACCGGAGGTTTAGGCTTCCAATATGGAGCAGAGCGATTAGGATGCACTACTGTACCTGCTGCCGCAGGAAACAGCAAGCGGCAAATGAAGTTTATTCAGGATTTTAAAACAACTGTGTTGCATGCTATTCCAAGCTATGCAGTACGTCTTGCTGAGGTATTTCAAGAGGAAGGAATTCCCCCAAGTACTACTTCTTTGAATATATTAGCTATTGGAGCGGAGCCTCATACTGACGAACAACGTAAGAAAATAGAAAGTCTGTTGGGCGTGAAAGCTTACAATTGTTTTGGCATGACAGAGATGAACGGTCCGGGTGTAGGCTTTGAATGCAAGGAGCAGAACGGCATGCACATTTGGGAAGACTCTTATATCCTTGAAATTATCGATCCTGAGACGGGAGAGCCTATGCCTGAGGGCGAATTGGGTGAATTAGTACTCACTACACTCGATCGTGAGCAAATGCCGTTGCTGCGCTATCGTACACGCGACTTGACGCGCATTATTTCGGGTTCTTGTCCCTGTGGACGTACGCATCGCCGTATCGACCGTTTGAAGGGCCGTACTGATGATATGTTCATTATCAAAGGGGTAAATATATTCCCGATGCAGATCGAGAAAATATTAATGCAACATGCAGAAATGGGCAGTAACTATCTCATTACTTTGGAGACTGTTGATGGTCAGGATGTGATGATTGTAGAAGTAGAGCTTAATGAGCTTTGTGCTGATAATGTACTTCTTCTAGAAAAGGTGCGTGGTGCAATTATTCGTCAGCTGAAAGATGAGATACTAGTTACTCCTAAACTAAAGTTGGTAAAAAAAGGAACGCTTCCTCAAGCCGAAGGAAAGGCTATACGGGTAAAAGATTTACGCAATAATCACTGATAAAAAACATAAGCATCTTTTTTGGTGCTCATTTTGTGCTTTAAAAAGGAGTTTAGTACTTAAAAGAATAGGTTGTGTCAGCATTTCTGGCACAACCTATTTTCCTTTTATTAAAGTGTAAAGCAATTAGTATTAAGGCGTAAACCAATTGGCTTTTACTTTGTCTTCTTGATGAACTTCATCGCTTGCTCCAAATCTGCAATAATATCTTCTACATCTTCAATACCTACCGAGAGGCGAATTAAGTCGGGTGCGATGCCGGCCTCAAGTAACTGCTCGTCGCTAAGTTGACGATGAGTGTGGCTTGCCGGATGCAAGATGCAAGAGCGGGCATCGGCTACGTGCGTAACAATAGCGATGAATTCGAGTGCATCCATAAAGCGAATACTTTCTTCACGACCGCCCTTCAAGCCGAAGGCAATAACCCCACAAGTCCCTTTAGGCATGTATTTCTGTGCTAGTGCATAGTATTTGTTGTTGGGGAGGCCTGAATAGTTTACCCATGCTACCTGTTCGTTGGCTTCTAGCCATTCGGCTACACGTTGCGCATTGGCACAATGCTGTTTCATGCGCAAGTGCAAGGTTTCTAAGCCAAGGTTTACCAAGAAACAGTTGAATGGCGAAGGAATAGAACCTAAATCGCGCATTAACTGTGAAGTTGCCTTGGTGATATAAGCCGCTTTTCCAAAAGCTTTGGTGTAAACAAGTCCGTGGTACGACTCGTCGGGTTGAGTGAGCCCCGGATATTTGTCGGCATGAGCATCCCAATCGAAATTCCCACTATCTACAACAGCGCCCCCCACACTAGTGGCATGTCCATCCATATATTTCGTGGTAGAATGTGTTACGATATCTACTCCCCATTCAAAAGGACGGCAATTGATAGGAGTTGGGAAGGTATTGTCAACAATTAGAGGAACTCCATGTGCATGAGCTACACGAACAAATTTTTCGAAATCGAATACTTGTCCTCCGGGATTTGAAATACTTTCTCCAAAAACGAGTTTGGTATTACTGCGAAATGCTGTATTTAATTCCTCTTCACTAGCATCGCTATCAATAAAAGTGCATTCAATGCCTAACTTTTTTAGTGTAACGCCAAAAAGGTTGTAAGTTCCGCCATAAATATTAGAGGAGCTGATTACATGATCGCCTGCTCCGCAGATATTGAAAACGGCATAGAAGTTGGCTGCTTGTCCTGAAGAGGTAAGTATTGCGGCAACTCCTCCTTCCAGATCGGCTATTTTACTAGCAACGGCTTCGTTGGTAGGGTTTTGCAGGCGGGTATAGAAAAAGCCACTATCTTCTAAATCGAAGAGCTTGGCCATTTGTTCGCTTGTGTCGTATTTAAAGGTGGTACTTTGTATAATAGGTAGTACACGTGGCTCACCCTTTTTGGGTTTCCATCCTCCTTGCACGCAAACGGTGCCGAGGTTCATCTTTTCTTTAGTCATAAAAAAAATCTATTTTTGAAGTCTTTGAACGTTGCAAAAATACTGTTTTTTTAGGAACGATGCAAGGAAACGAAGCGTTTTTACGATTCTTCTTTTTCTTTTTCGAGTGTAGATTGGTCTACAAAGCGACTAATGAACTCTTTAGGTTGCATGCCAAATTCTTTTCGGAAACAGGTACTAAAATATTTTGCATCTTTAAATCCGATAGCATAAGCTACGTCACTCACGCGAAGGCTACGCTTTTCCGACATGAGTTTGCAGGCTGCTTTCATACGAATATTACGAATGAAGGCCGAGGAGCTTAGTCCTGTTAGTGATTTTAATTTCCGATACAAATTTGTTTTGCTCGTTTGAAGGGCTTCTACCAATTGCATCTGATCGAAATCAGAATCGTCGAGATGTTCATTGACAATGGCAATGGCACGTTGCAAGAAATCCTCATCGACGGCACTATATTCTAAATCTTTTAGTTCGAAGACCACTTGATGTTGGAAGCTTTTAGCCGCACGTTCTTTCTTGCTGAGCAAATTTTTAATTTTTGCATGCAGCACTGTAAGGTTGAACGGCTTCGAAAGATAACCGTCTGCTCCCACGTTGTATGCTTCTGCACGATCTTCCTCCTTTTGTGTAGCTGTAAGGATGATAAAAGGAATATGTGAGTAGTTGAGATCCTCTTTTATTTTATGACAAAGTTCAATACCATCCATAATGGGCATTCTCAGATCGGACACAATTAAATCGATGTCTTCTTTCTCCACCAATTCGAAAGCCTCTTTTCCATCTTTTGCTGTGAAAACGTGGAATTCGCTACGAAGGAGTGAAACCATAAGGTGAAGTAGCTCTTCGTTGTCTTCTACAAGAAGAAGTGTATGATTCAAGCTGTGTACTTCTACATTCTCATCTTCTTTTTCTATGCTGCTATCTTCGTCTTCAGGATCATTATTATTTTGTTCCCTCTTATTACTATATTCCGAGGGTGGGAGTGTTGTTGTTTGTAGGGGAATTTCAATTTGCAGGTCCGAAAAAGCTTCTTTAGCTATCGGAATTGTGAAAAAGAACGAAGTCCCTTCTCCTAATTTGCTCTCTACTTCAATTTTTCCACCATGTAGCTGCACCAAGTCGCGCGTTAAGGAGAGTCCAATGCCAGTCCCGATCGTTTTAAAACGTCGATAGTCGCCTTCGTAAAAACGGGTAAAGAGACTCTTTAGTCCTTCTTCAGAAATGCCAATTCCATTGTCGGCCACTGTGATCTTTACTTCTTGCGTGGTTTTTAGATACTCCACACTTACAATGATTTGTCCACCTTCGCTATTGTATTTGGCAGCGTTCGACAAAAGATTATATAGAATTTTATCAAGTTTATCGGGGTCGAAATAGCAAAGAAGGCTAGAAAGTGGACAATCTAAGGTCAACTGCAATTTGTTCTTACGTAAAAGAGGACGGAAAGATTCAATCTCACTTTTTAGGAAACTGATTAAGTCGTTTTCTGAGACACGTAATTGTAGATTCCCCGATTCTGCTTTTCTGAATTCTAGAATTTGTTGCAACAGACGTAGCAAGCGGTTGATGTTTCGCGTAATGAGTGTGTACGAATCTTTGTGTTCTGGAGCTCTTAATTGTAATTCATCAACTGAGGCTGAAATGATGGATAGAGGAGTCATCAATTCATGAGTTATATTGGTGAAGAATTGTAATTTGGCGTGATTTATCTCTTCAGCCTTTTCTTTTTCAATTTGACTAAATTGTAATTGGTTACGCAGTAGAATACGATTCTTCATAATTCGTAGCGTTAGGTATACGATCCCTCCAATTGAACACAAATAAAAAAGGTAAGCCCACCAAGTGGCCCAAAAGGGAGGAAGTATCGTTATTTTTAATTCTTTAGCTACGCTGTTCCAACTGCTACTGCTATTTGCTCCTTTTATAAGTAAGGTATAAGTCCCGACCGGTAAATTATTGTAGTGTGCTGACCGTTGAGTGCCATCTACGTACCGCCACTCTTTGTCGTATCCGCTTAGCTTGTAGGCATATCGAATTTGCGATGCTCTTTCGTAAGCTAATGCAGCAAATTCAATACTAAAGTTGTTGCATGAGTGTGGAATGGTGATCGATTTGGTGAATTCTGGAGTTTCTGTAGAAATTTGTTTTCGCAGGGCGGAATCTAGTTCGGCAAACGGCGTATTGAATATCTTAATGTCTGTTATCATTAGTGGCACATTCATGGGATGGGTGCCGAAGTTTTTCGGATTGACAACATTAAATCCTTTCATACCGCCGAAATAAAGTAATCCGTTTTGCTTAGCGGTTGCATTACGTACGCTATATGAGTTCTGTAAGCCATCTGCAGAGGTAAAGAGGCTGAGGGTGGGAGTGTCTCCTTTTTGGAAGGCAAACTTAACGAGGCCCTTAGTGGTATTTATCCAGAGGTTTCCTGCATCATCTTCTTGAATACCTACAATGACATCGGCTTCTAAGTTATAACGTTTGTTGACCGACTCAAAACAGTCTTCTTTTTTATTGTATAGATATAATCCATTTCCTTCTGTGCCTACCCAAAGCCTTTTGGCATGATCGCAAAAAAAGCAGAAAATAGGACTTTCCGGAAACTCTTGGTTCAGGTGATTGTAGGTCTTGTAGCGGAGCTGTTTTCTTTTTTCTACATTCCCGCTTACGCGTATTAAGCCATAATTTCTACTACCTATCCACATATTTCCCTCTGCATCCTGGCAAAATGCAGTAGCAAAGAAATCTTTTATCGTGAAACCCTCTTTCATCTTTTCACGAAAGATGTAGTTGCTTCCGTCTTGATAGTGAATGCCAACTCCATGTCGAGTGCCTACCCATACGTTCTCTCCGCGATCTTCCATCAGTGAGGTCATGTAGTAGTCGGGAATAAAGGAGGCGTTCTTTGAGTTCAGCGTTTTTACTTTCTGTCCCTTTTTATAGAGGAGGAGCTTCCCATTAAGGGTGGCGAACCAGAGTTCTCCTGATTTGCGTCGCTGAATTACGCTGGTTAATTTCCCTATGTTATTAAGCCCTGAAAATTCGGGTAATTGGTTATAAGTTTGCAGATTACTTCCATCTTTTCGGCAACGTGCAATTACACTTCCAATCCAAACCCATTCGTCTTTATCGACAAATAAACATCGTACAGCTTTTGCTGATAGCGAAGCTTTATCTAAGTTTAATTCAATGAGGCTAAAGGGTAGCGGCTGGGTATTTGTGGTGTAAACTCCTCCTCCGATTGTCCCAAGCCACATAGCTCCTTCTCTGCCATGAATCAATGAGCTTACTTCATCATATGGAAAGAAATGTGTACTGCTATTTGGCGAATAATTTATAAAGTGTCCGAGTTCCTTTTGGCTCATTATACTTAGTCCATGTGGCGTTCCGACCCAGATAGTTTGTGAATAGGGATCTTCACTAAGGCTATAAATTACGTTATCGATAATGCTATTTGGATCGTTGCCGTTATGGCGAAAACTTTGCCATGATACTTTTTTGAGATCATATGGGTTTTTCAATAAGTAGAGCCCTTCATTCCAGCTGCCTACCCAAATCTGATTTTCATGATCTTCAAATATTACGTGTGCTGAACCCTGTTTGTTCATTCTTGGATAGGCATAGAAACGTTTTTCTTTACTTGCATAACGGAAAAGTCCTTTATCCCAAGTGCCAATCCAAATATCGCCTAAATGATCTTCGAAGAGTGACTTTATAGGGGTTAAGGGAAAAATGCCATGAGTCGTTTTCTGATTGAATATCTGGAATATACCACTTTTGGGAAGATACCGGCATAGGCCTTGGTTAGTGCCAACCCAAACCGAGCCGTCGCGAGTAGCTTGTAAGGCAGCGATGTTTTTATTCAGTGGAAAATTCTGGATGGAGCGGATTTCACCAGTTTCTTTATTTAATAGGTTGAGACCATTGTTTGTGCCCAACCAAAGATTGTGATGATTATCGTCGGTTAAACATTGTATGCTGCGACTTGTTATTTGTGAAGGAGCAAATTGATAGGTTCGTAGTTGGTATCCGTCGTAACGATTTAGTCCGAACCGAGTGGCTATCCATATGAAGCCTTCTTTATCTTGATGCATTTTCAGAACTTCATTGCTTGACAATACATCTGCAAAAGATCGGCCCATCACAAGGAAAGGTTCTTTAAATTGTAGCTGTTGAATTCTATCTTCGCTTGTTGGTCCTTTCTCTTGGGCTACTAATGAAGAGGACAGAGTGTTCCCTAGAGTTAGAATGAAGAAGAAGGATAATAGCTTTGATAGACAAGCGTTAGTAAAATGCATCTTTTGTGTTTTTGTTGCAAAGATACAATATTCTTTTGAAAATGCAAGAATGTAGAAAATAAAAAAGGGACACAACTTCACAGTTGCGCCCTTAAAGCATTTACTAACTAACCAAAAATAGGTTTGAACCTATCTAGATTTTCTTTTTTGGTTTTCTTGATCCCATTCTCATCGGCTTTTGTGAATTCATGAGGTTATAGTGTATTCAAAATATTGTAGCCTGGGAAATCAAGACTCCCTATTATTTTTTTTCTATTTTTTTTCGTGTTGCAAATATAATGGTTTACTAAATTATGTAGGTTTAAAATTGTTCCAGAAATAGCTTCTTTGGATGGATTTTAAACCTTTTGGAGGTTTTTTCTACCTGAGATTGCATTTTGTTGACGAAATAGATTCGTATGGGGTGGAAAATAAATGAGAAGTGTTTTGTAAAGCTGATTCTAAAGCGAATTTGGAAGATTCTGTTTTGAACTGTTTGCTTTTCTTCATGAAATAGGACTAAAAAAATTAGGCTGCTTTCCTCTGTAGAAGAAAGCAACCTAATTAAAGATGCCGCACTGGTGATGGATGAAAACTCCGTATGACAAGATTTGAGTTCCCGCCGTCCTTTGTAATCCACCTAATCCGAAGATAGTGGCACGCCATTGGCTCAACAGAGATGTCTCGGAATTTTAGTTTAATTGTAGAGCTTCCCAATCAAAGCAATGCGGCTTTTTTCAATATTTTTTAGAGCGCTTTGCAGGCCCTTTAGAGGCTTTTGCTGATGCAAAGATAATAATAAAATTCTATGTTTGCAAGTTTTCGACCTTTTTTATCGCATTTCATCGAATATATTTTTGTGTAAAAAAAAGGTTCCTCAATGAGGAACCTTTGCTTTTGTACGTAGAGTACTACGTTTGTGGCTTTTACTTTACTTTTGCAACAATAGCTTTGAAAGCTTCCACGTGATTCATCGCAAGGTCGGCAAGGACTTTACGGTTGATCTCAATACCTGCTTTGTGAAGTGCACCCATAAGTTGAGAATATGACATTCCCTCTAGGCGCGCAGCTGCGTTGATACGTTGAATCCATAGTGCGCGGAAGTTGCGCTTTTTGTTTTTACGGTCGCGGTAAGCATAGGTAAGACCTTTTTCCCATGTGTTCTTGGCTACTGTCCAAACATTCTTTCTAGCACCAAAGTAACCTCTGGTAAGACCTAAAATTTTCTTTCTTTTTGCTCTTGATGCAACGTGATTTACTGATCTTGGCATAGTTTTGTTCTTTTTTGAATGTCAGCGTCGTGGTGTCTTTCGACCCTTGAACTTTGTTTGCTGCGCATTCGGTTAATACATTAATTTCTTGAAAATGCGTGTCGCTTCTTGGATTACTTCAGACAAAGAAGTTGCTTTACTTGCTTGAGATTGGCAGAGTCTACCAAACCAGATTTGCAAAGGTTTCTTTTTTGCTTTGTAGTCTTTTTCGTCAGAATATGACTGTGGAAAGCGTGCTTTCTCTTGATTTTACCTGTTCCGGTAAGAGTGAATCTTTTTTTGGCACCGGAGTTAGTTTTAACTTTTGGCATTTTGTTAATTATTTAATTATTAATGTGATTGCAGCGCACTATGCGGCGCGCTGCAATCTCTTTTCTTTTTCAGAAAGCTTCGTTGAAGCTTTTATTCAGCTTGTGCAGATTCGGAGGGAGTATTCTCTACAGTAGCATTCACTGCTGCTGTTTGTGACTCTGCTTCTCCTTTCACTGTAGGAGCGGCTTTCACTTTTATTTCCCTCTTTTTAGGAGAAAGGAAGATAATCATGCGTTTGCCTTCTAATACAGGTAATTGGTCTACTTTCGCACAATCTTCTAGATCATTTGCAAATCGAAGTAAAAGAACTTCTCCTTGCTCCTTAAATAGAATAGAGCGACCTTTAAAGAATACATACGCTTTTACTTTGTCGCCATCTGCAAGAAAGCCACGAGCGTGTTTCAATTTAAAGTTATAGTCATGATCATCCGTTTGAGGTCCAAAACGAATCTCTTTGACGTTTACTTTTATCTGCTTTGCTTTTTGCTCTTTTGCTTTTTGTCTCTGCTGATAAATGAACTTAGAAAAATCAATTATACGGCATACAGGTGGCTCAGCATTTGGAGAAATCTCTACGAGATCCTCTCCTCGTTCTTCAGCTAGGCGGAGTGCTTGTTGGATGGTATACACCTTCGATTCGAGTCCTTCACCAACGATGCGAACTTCTCTTGCTCGGATGTTCTCGTTGACTTTGTACTGATCTTTTAGTTTGTCATTCTTTCCCTGACGTCTATTTCCTTGATTATTCATTTATTAAAAAAACTATTTTCGGGTGCAAAGTTAATACTTATTTATCATATTTCGTACTTCTTCGGTAACTTTTTTCGCAAAATCGTCTATTTTTACTACTCCTTCGTCACCAACTCCTTGTTTTCGTACAGAAACCGTACCTTCTTCTGCTTCTTTTTCTCCTACAATAAGCATGTAAGGGATGCGACGCAGTTCATTATCACGTATTTTACGACCAATTTTCTCGTTGCGATCGTCTACGAGTGCACGAATTTCTTGTGCATCAAGTTCTGCACGTACTTTTTCTGCATATTCATTAAACTTCTCACTAATAGGGAGAATGATTACTTGGTCGGGGGTCAACCATAGAGGGAACTTACCACCGGTGTGCTCAATAAGCACTGCAATGAAGCGCTCCATTGAACCAAATGGGGCACGGTGTATCATTACCGGACGATGCTTTTGGTTGTCGGATCCTGTGTATTCCAATTGAAAGCGTTCAGGTAGATTATAGTCTACTTGGATCGTTCCAAGTTGCCACTTACGGCCGATGGCATCACGTACCATAAAGTCGAGCTTAGGACCATAGAAAGCGGCTTCACCATATTCTACTTTTGCTTTTAGTCCTTTTTCTTGGCAAGCCTCTACAATCGCTTGTTCTGCCTTTTCCCAATTCTCATCGGATCCGATATATTTATCGCGATTTGTTTTATCACGAAGTGATATTTGTGCTTCGAAATTATCGAATTTGAGTGCTTTGAAGATGATCATGATGATGTCCATTACCTTCAAAAATTCATCTTTCACTTGGTCGGGGCGACAGAAAATATGTGCATCATCTTGCGTAAAGCTCCGTACACGTGTCAATCCATGCAGTTCGCCACTTTGTTCATAGCGGTATACAGTACCGAATTCAGCCAAGCGAACAGGCATCTCTTTGTATGAACGTGGTTGCCATTTAAATATTTCGCAGTGGTGAGGGCAGTTCATAGGTTTGAGCAAATACTCTTCACCCTCTTCAGGGGTATGAATAGGTTGGAAAGAGTCTTTTCCATATTTTGCATAGTGACCCGATGTAACATAAAGTTGCTTGTTACCAATATGCGGAGTCATTACTTGCTGGTAACCGAAACGCTTCTGTATTTTCTTTAAGAAGTCTTCAAGGCGTAGACGTAGTGCAGTTCCTCGTGGGAGCCACATAGGAAGTCCTTTTCCTACCATTTCGCTGAACATGAAGAGTTCCATCTCTTTTCCAATCTTGCGGTGGTCACGTTTCTTAGCTTCCTCCATAAGTGCCAGATGCTCATCCAAGAGTTTCTTTTTAGGGAATGAAATGCCGTAAATACGCGTAAGCATGGGGCGATTTTCTTGTCCACGCCAATAAGCTCCTGCTACAGAAGTCAGCTTTATAGCCTTTATTGCTGAAGTAGAAACGAGGTGTGGACCGCGACAAAGGTCTGTAAACGAGCCTTGTGTATAGGTCGTTATAGTTCCTTCTTCGAGGTCTCCAATAAGTTCGCATTTATAAGTTTGTCCTTCCTCTGCAAATAGAGTAAGTGCATCATTTTTTGTAATATCTTTACGGACTAATGTTTCATTTTTAGCGACAAGTTCTGCCATTTTAGCTTCAATAGCAGCGAGGTCGCCTTCTTTAATTATAGCTTCACCTGGATCCACATCATAGTAAAAACCGTTTTCGATAGCCGGACCAATGCCGAATTGAATACCGGGATAAAGTTCTTTTAGGGCTTCAGCCATAAGATGGGCTGAGGTATGCCAGAAAGAGTGTTTACCTTGCTCATCTTCCCATTTGTAAAGTACAATCTGAGCGTCAGAATTAATAGGACGGTTCAATTCTATAGTTTCACCGTTGATGCTGCAAGAAAGTACCTCTTTTGCCAAGCGCGAGCTGATACTTTCTGCAATTTGCAGGCCAGTGATTCCTTCGTTGTATTCACGAGAGGAACCATCAGGGAAGGTTATCTTAATCATTCTTGTATATGTTTTTTATATTTATCTTTGTGGAAATATACCATTTAGCAGTGCAAAATTACATAAAAATTTTAGATATTCATCCCTTTTGTGGAAAAAATGAATAACTAGGAGCGAAATTCTTACTTTGTATATCGTTTGATTAGACTGTATGCAGACGGAATGCCCATTTCGCCAGCTTTACTAAGGTCGGAAAGAGCTTCTTTTTGTTGCTTCAATTCGAGGAAAATAAGTCCGCGGTTGTAATATGCTTCTGTAAAGTTAGGCTCTAATTTAATAGCTTGAGTATATGATTCTATAGCTTCCTTAGAATGTCCTAAAATTGATAAAATGAGTCCACGATCGTAATATGCTTGAAAAAAATCGGGCGCTAATAAAATTGTTTTATTTAAGTCTGCAAGCATTAATTGCAATTCACCATAGGTTGATTCAGGTTCTTCTTTTTGCGCCTCTTTATTTTTGTTCTGTACAGAATTATTATCTTCTTTTAGTTGCTTTCCATGCAGCTGATAAATTTTCCAATAGAGACCGGATCGCGTAAAATAAGCCCACATTATCGTACTATCACAATGCAGTGCAGAATGAAGATCGGAGAGAGCGGATTGAGTATCCTGCATCATTCCGTAGTCAATACCTCGGGCTAAGAATAATGTGGCTAGCAAAGCATTGTTCTTTTTTATACGTGAAGCGTTAGATTGAGTCGAGCTTTCTATTGTTTTTATTTTTTGACTTAATGATTCAATAGATGCAAATCGACGTGTAATTTGATCATTGTTAAGCGTCTCTTCCCATGCCGTAATTACAGCAGTTTCAGGGAGATGATACGACTGATTGAGTTGCTCAATGCCTTTATAATAGGTTAAATCGGGCCTAATTTCATGCGTCTTTCTATAGTATCCTAAAAGGAAGAAAGGTTGTGGAGTATATTCAACGCCATGATCTTGTACACGACCTTGAAATGCGTTAGAATATTTCAGATCGTCTTCTACTTTATTATTCTCTATCAGATCTGCGTAATTTTCAACTTCGGTTGTGTCATTCAGCTTTCGAGCGGGTTTTGGCTTACCTTTTATACGCCAATTATTTCCACCAAATCGCATATCCATGTTTGCTCGCATTAGTTTGGCCTCATCTAGTGCTGCTTTAGCTTGTTGTCCTGATTTTTTATAAGCTTCTGCACGGTATTCATAGCCGGCTAGAAAGTTTGGATGTTCTTTAATAATCGCAGTGAGGTCGCGAATTGCCCCATGATAATTACCCGTTTGCAGCAACAGAATTGCACGATTGATAAGTGCCTGTTCATTGTCGGGCTGATGCTTTAGTATAAAATTAAAATCTTCTATTGCTCGGTTGTTATCACCTACATTTTGTCGTAAAAGGCCTCGGTTATAATGTGCAACAACATGGTTTGGACGTAGCTCTATTGCTTTATCGTAATCACTTAGCGCATCATCCAATTTCCATTGGTAATAATATGCAAAAGCTCTTTCAATAAATAAATCCGCTTCTTTATTGTTTATTTTAATTGCTTTGGTTAAATCAAATTCAGCTTCTTTGTAGTTTCCTTTTTTGAGTGAAAGCTCTCCCTTAAAAGCCCATGCGTTTTCCTGAAGAGAGTCGATGGCTAACGATTCATTAATATGCTTTATTGCGAGTAGTGTGTCTCCTTTATTTATTGCGCAATCAGCTTTCATTAATGCTATACGTTCTTTCCCTTCGGTAGCATAATGAGTAAGCTCGGCTAGTGTTTCCTCGGCTTTATTATAATCTTTCATTCGCATATAGCAAAGTGAAAGATTATATAATGCGTTGCCCTCACGTGGGTTTTGTTCTAGTAAATGCAGGTAATCAGCTACTGCTTTCTTATATTCTTTAGCCTCTATGTAGCCGATTGCCCTTACTCCATAGGCGTCAGTAAGGAACGCATTCCGTTCAATAGCAGCTGTGCCGTCTGCTATGACTCCTGTATAGTCCTCAAGTCGCAGTTTAGCGATCGCACGAAAGAAAAAAGGTTGTGCTAAGTATGGTTTTGCTTCAATCACACGATTGAAATATTGTATGCTTAGCATATAATTTTCAAAGAAAAGCGCATTACGACCAAGATCCAGTACATAGTTAGTATTAATCTGTCCCACTAATGTAAGTGGAACCAAAGATATTATTATCCTCAAAAACCAATGGCGAATACTAAACATGGTGAATTGCTTTTAGCTAGTGAAATCGTGGTAAAGTCAAACTGTGTTAGATTTATTTGATGCGAACAGATTTTGTTTTGTAGCTAGCGTGTATTTTCCCTTTTAATATATTTGCTAACTTATTTTTTATCATCTGTTTGCGTAACCCTTTTACATGATCGATAAATATAAGACCTTCTAAGTGGTCATATTCATGTTGAATTACGCGTGCTAAGTAATCATCGACTTCTTCATCGTGTGCCACAAAATTCTCGTCGAGATACGAAATTCGTACTTTTTCGGGACGTTGAATGTTTTCGCTGATGCCCGGCAATGAAAGGCAGCCTTCGCTAATGATGCATTCTTCTTCGCTCTCTTCGTAGATATTGGGGTTGATATATGTGCGTTTGCAATTTGTATATTCAGATTGCTCTTCGGCGAGTGATGTTAAATCGACAATAAACAGGCGGATGGGGAGTCCCACTTGTGGCGCTGCTAATCCTACCCCTTCTGAATAAGCGAGCGTTTCAAACATATTTTCGATGAGCTGCTTTAATTCAGGGTAATTTGCGTCTATATCTTTTGTTTCCTCGCGAAGTACGG
>Ga0302211_10000440_pt1 | contig 14894 bp, 10 predicted proteins | sample II_Fen_E3_3_FD_200234 | JGI IMG/M metagenome (GOLD analysis project Ga0302211, IMG submission 200234) | Peat permafrost microbial communities from Stordalen Mire near Abisko, Sweden - II_Fen_E3_3 | ecosystem: Environmental > Terrestrial > Soil > Wetlands > Permafrost | place: Sweden: Abisko... | reverse complement strand
GATCGTTCAGTACTTTTAATTTTATGGATACAAGAGAATATATCATTGACAAAGCAATTCCATTGTTTTTTACAAATAGCTACGAAGCTGTGTCGATTAGCGACATCAGCAACGCAATAGGTTTTACAAAGGGTGCTTTATATCATCACTTCAAAAACAAAGAAGAATTATTTATTGCTGTTGTTGACAAGTGCTTCGTTATAACGGAAATAGAATTCAATGAAGAAACAGGCACATTCCTTGAATTCAGCGAGGCTTGTTTATACCATGCAAAGCTAACGCTTGAAAATCTATTTTTGTATACGCAGGGATTTGAAGTGATAAACTATATGTCTCTCATTGCAGATAGTTTCAGGCATTATCCGGGTTTTGCCGATCAAAAATTAGCATTTATGCAGGTTGAAACAAATAAAATTAGAAATATTATTAACAAGTCCATCGAAAGGGGCGAAATTCGTTCAGACATAGACTCTTCCTTAATTGCCCAAAGCTATTTTTCGAACATGTTAGGGTTGGCTGCGCCCATCATTCAAAATCAATCGATTGAGCAGGCTATTGCGAATCTGAGAGGCCAACTCGACCAGATGTATTTGTTATTAAAGAAAGCGTAAGTTTTTTTTAATAACAAATACCATACTGATCGTTTAGTATATAGAATACCAATCGTTCAGTATCTGCAGATTTGTAAATAAACAGAATTAAAGTTGAAATTCATCAAGGCACTTCCACTCAACAAAGGGAATGAACAGAAAACTAGCTCAGATCACAGAGAATAAAATATTCAATAATAATACAATTTATATTAATTTAAATATTTTAAGAATGTCCAAAAGATTTTTACGATTAATAATATGCCTAATATTGTCAGTATTTCTTGGTACAAACACTGCGAATGCACAATTATTTCAGGATACAGCCACGTTGAACCTTATAAAAAAGGATATTGATTGCATTTACAATATGCAGTTTAAGGATAGTCAGGAACTTTATACCAAAATCAGAAAGTCATATCCGGGACATCCGGTTTTATTTCTTCTCAAGGGCATGCAGACTTACTGGATGAATTATCCGTTGTTGAACACAACTTCTGCCCATATCTCCTTTGAAGCAGATTTGCGAGAATGTATCCGAATCTCGGAAAAGAACAAAGTGACGGCTTATGAGGCGGAATATTTACTGACCGACCTATGTGCAAGAGGAATGCTGATGGAGTATTATAACAGCAATAATCTCACGTTTGAAGTGATACCCCTGGTAACAAGTACATACAGGAAGCTGAGACATGCATTTGCTTTTACAGGTGTATGTAAAGATTTGCAATACTATACCGGGGTTTACAATTATTATAGAGAAGCTTACCCCCTTGCCTACCCGATCTATAAACCCCTGGTACTATTGTTACCATCCGGAAATATGAAAACCGGTTTAACGGAATTGCAACGCGCAGCCATAAACGGAGTTGTATTAAGGGCCGAATCTAATTATTTACTGGCCGGGATTTACTTAAACTTTGAAAAAAAATACCAACAGGCAATCAGTTATAGCAGTACTCTCTACCGGTCGTATCCTGATAATGAGTTGTACCAAGCCATGTATATAAAAAACCTGTTGCTTCTTGGACATTATGATGAAGCAGAGAACCTGATCAAGATCTCTTCAAAAGGAGGAGAGACTAAATACTTACAGGCGCAACTCATCATCTTTAAAGGCGTTTTACAGGAGAAAAAATATCATAACAATAATCTGGCTAAACAATATTATCATTCTGGGATCAGCAAGCTGTCACTTTTTAGTGGATATGGAAGTGAAAATACGGCATATGCTAATTCCGGGTTGAGCCGCATCAGCAAAATAAAGGTAGAAACCGGTAACGGAAACCATTTCAAGGGGAAAACCGGCAAACTGGTTGCTTTCAAAATGGAAAGTGATGACAACTAGTAATTTCACGGAATGTAACAGCTTTAAAACAGGCATATAAGTTAACGTGTCAAATCTAGACTTGCTATGTTCAGAAATCAGACCTGTTGCAGAACCCATCAGAGCTAAAAAAAACAAAATAAAAATATTGGGAATAACACCCAATAGTACTTTTATGTGAAGTATAAAGAAAAAACATATCGATAATTAAATATTAAAAACTTATAAAAAAAAAATGAAGCATTTTTATTTATTTGCATTGACAGCCTTGTCTATTGTGGGCTGTACTCAAAAGAGCAAAATGGCTACTCCACCAGACCCTCAGGTCGTAATAAGCGAAGTAACCAAGGTGAAAAGTTCGGGTGACTTACATTACAGTGGCAGTATCGAAGCACTTCAAACGATACCACTTACATTCCAGACAACAGGAACCGTGCTTCGGGTATTGGTGAATGCAGGTGATGCCGTACATAAAGGACAACTGTTAGCAACAATAGACAAAGCAGACGCCCAAAACATGTACGAATTAACAAATGCAAAATACTTGCAGGCAAAAGATGCTTTTAAACGATTAAAAGAAGTGCATGATAACGGAAGTTTGCCGGAAATTAAATGGGTAGAAATGGAGTCGACCCTCCAACAAGCGAAATCATCAGTTTCGATTGCAAAAAACAACCTGAATAAATGTGCTCTTTATGCTCCCGAAAATGGTATTATTGGGCGTAGGAATTTAGAACCGGGCATGTCATCTATCGGAGCTATTTCTCCGTTAGAATTAGTAAAGATAGAGACTGTGTATGTGAAAATTGCGGTAGCGGAGAATGAAATCAGTAAAATAAAAAAAGGTCAAAAAGCAAGATTTAAGGTCTCGGCGCTAGATGATAAGATGTTTGACGGTGTAGTCACGAATGTTGGAGTGGTAGCAGATCAAATCTCTCGAACTTACGAAGTGAAGATTACTGTTAAAAATTCAGGACTGTTATTAAAACCGGGTATGGTTTGCGATGTAAACTTAGGAATAACAGCAACAAAAGACATATTGACAGTAGCCTCCCAAGCCGTAGATAAAGACAGAGATAACAACACCTTTGTATTTGTGGTAGATACAGAACAAAAGATTGCAAAAAAGAGGATCATTCACATAGGTAATTATGTAAATGACAATATTGAAATATTTGATGGATTGAGTGCTGGAGAAAAGGTTGTCTGCGAAGGAAAACAAAAATTGTCGGACAACTGTAAAGTTATATTTTGATTATGAAACAGAAAAAGATTGGTTATATAGGTTGGGCAATGCGTTACCACAACATCGTCTTCATTCTGGTGGGCTTATTCGTTATTTATGGAGCATACGCTTTATTTAACATGCCTCGAAACGAATTCCCGAACTTCACCATCCGGCAGGGATTAGTTATTGGAGTATACCCCGGAGCTACTTCATCAGAAGTAGAAGAGCAACTCACCAAGCAAGTTGAAAATTACATATTTGGGTTCAAAGAAGTAAAGAAGGCCAAAACCTACTCGGAATCCAAAGAAGGCATGATGGTTATTTATGTAGAACTGAATGATAATGTTACAGATGCCGATGAATTTTGGTCAAAGTTGAAGCATGGACTAAATGAATTTAAATCAACATTACCCTCAGGCGTACTGGCTTTAATAGCTAACAGTGATTTTGGGGATACTTCGGCGTTGTTGATCACCTTATCTTCGGACACCAAGAGTTTTAAAGACATGGAGAATCAGCTAAAGAAGCTGAAAGCAGAGTGTCGTAAAATTCCGGCAGTTTCTAAAATTAAAGATTACGGGATTCAAAAGGAGAAGATTTACGTAAATGTTGAACCTGAAAAGCTAAATGAATATAATATCAAATCTTTATCATTGCTATCGGCTTACATGCCCAATGGAATGATTTCCCCGGCAGGCAAATTGAAAAATGGAGTGAATAATATAGCCGTACACTTTCCTGCTAATTTCGAATCGGAAAAAGATTTATCGGATCAGATCGTATTCTCAGATCCAACAGGAGGTGTCGTTCGCCTGAAAGATATTGCCAGGGTAGAGCGTCGAAACGAAGATCCGGACAGTTATATCCGTCAGGATGGAAAGAAGACTATTCTTTTGTCACTCGAAATGCAGCATGGGAATAACATTGTCCAATTTGGGAAAGAAGTAGATAAAGCAATGGAAGTCTTTAAAAAGAATTGTCCAAAGGATATCCAGGTTAATATAATTTCTAACTTGCCTCAATATGTAGATGATTCGGTAACCAACTTTATGCATGAATTTCTTATAGCTATTGTTGCAGTTCTATTAGTGGTCATGTTGTTATTACCTAAACGGGTAGCCTCAATTGCAGGAATTACAGTACCTATTGCTGTACTCATAACCCTCGGGGTTCTCTACTTTTTAGGGGTGGAACTGAACACTGTTTCGTTAGCAGGATTAATCATTGTACTGGGTATGATTGTTGATAATTCCATTGTAGTGATTGATAATTATGTGGAAAAGAAAGATCATGGGATGTCTTCCTGGCATGCAGCCATCAAGAGCGCACGGGAACTGGTAACACCAATTATTACAGCTACGCTGGCCATTTGTATCGTATATATTCCTCTGGGGAGTATGATACCCGGAACCGCCGGAGACTTCCTACATGTTTTGCCCATAACCATTTGTGTGGCATTGGTTGTTTCAGTGCTCGTTGCATTATTTGTGGTGCCTTATCTTAATTTTACTTTTATCAAAAAAGGGTTAAAATCACCCAATGACAGCCCGGATAAGAAAAGTTTTCTGGATAGAATGCAGGGAGTTTTTGATGCTTTACTGGAAAAAGCTTTTCGAAACAAAAAGGTTACCATTGGTTTAGGAATAGCTTCACTTGTATTGGCAGTTATCATATTCAAAACCCTGGATCAGCAGTTGTTTCCAACTGTAGAACGCAATCAGTTTGCAGTTGAAGTATTTCTGAACAGAGGAGCTTCGCTGGAAAGTACAGCTAAAGTTATTGGTGTGCTGGAAAACACGTTAAAAAAAGACAACCGGGTAGTCACGGTAACGAGCTTTATAGGAACCAGTTCTCCCCGCTTCCATATGGCCTATGCACCTAATATGCCAAGTCCAAATTTTGGGCAATTAATGGTAAATACGACTACCAATAATGCCACCGAAGAAATTTGTGAAGAATATAACATGAAATTTGCCACAGCATTTCCAAATGCTCATGTAAAATTCAGGCGAATGGCACTAGCCCCCAGTAAATACCCAATTGAGTTGCGCATAACAGGCGATTCAATAGCTGATTTACATCGGGTGGAAGCTCAGATAGATTCAATAGTAAAACCTGTAAAAGAAATCACATGGATTCGCTCAGATTGGGAACAAAAAGATCAAAACATACTGGTTGAACTTGACAAAGATAAAGCAACCCGTATGGGGTATTCCAAGGGTCTGGTAGCTACATCGTTATTGATGGGGCTCAATGGTATTCCACTTACTACAATTTGGGAGGGTGACTATCCTGTAGCAGTTGAGTTGACACAAGATAAGGGAGAAAAAAAGGACATCAATTTTTTAGGAAACCAAACCATTACCTCTCCAATGAGTTTTGCTTCAGTACCATTACGCTCCTTTGCCAAATTTTCACCGCAATGGACTGAAGGAAATATTGTTCACCGTAATGGTACCCGTACACTCACTATTCAGTTGGATATGGACGCAAAAACCATTTCGTCTAATGTATTAGACAAGTTAAAACCTCAACTGGATAAACTGAAACTTCCGGAAGGAGTGTCGTTAACTTATGGAGGCGAAATTGAAGGCCAAACAGAAACTTTCGTACCCATGGGCATAGCGTTAGGTTTGAGCATTTTGATCATTTTCTTCATACTATTATTTCAATTTAAGAAAGTAAAACTTGCTTCACTTGTCATGTCCACCATGTTATTAGGTTTACCGGGGGCTGCTATCGGATTATTCGTTATGAGATATCCGTTTAGTCTTACGGGGTTTATCGGAATTACCAGTTTGTGTGGTATGGTGGTGCGTAATGGAATTATTCTTATTGATTATCTGCAAGAATTAAGAACATTAAACGGACTGAGCGTGACAGAAGCAGCATTAGCTGCCGGTAAACGACGATTGCGCCCGATCTTCCTTACCTCTGCTGCAGCTGCTGTTGGTGTTATACCCATGATTTTAAGCCGATCTCCACTTTGGGGGCCACTTGGTACAATCATTTGCTTTGGGTTACTGATCTCTATGATACTTACCCTGTTTATTCTGCCAGTTTTATACACAATTATTTATCGTGATAAAAAAACCGGCAAATTGGTAAAAAAGCACATTCCGTATAGCAATGTAAAAAAAGCTATTCCAATAGTAGTTTTGGTTTTGTCAATTGGAAGTATTTTACCTGACGAAATCCATGCTCAAAGCCGTACGCTCTCAATAGATTCATGCAAGACTCTTGCATTAAAAAATAACAAGACAATTAAAGATGCAGATTTTGATATAAAAGCCTCATTAGAAACAAAGAAAAGTGCTTATACGAATTATTTCCCAAAAGTAAGTGCAATGGGATTAGCTATGAGATCTGCAGATTATTTAGTTAAAGGAACCGTGCCATCCATGAATCTACCGGTGTATGACGGCAATCCGGCTAATTTAGCGACAGCGAGTCAATATGCATATATTCCAAGTATTCCAATAAAAGCACTGGATTATTTGAATATGGCAAGTATTTCGATTGCTCAACCGATTTATGCAGGTGGTCGAATTTTAAATGGCAATAAGTTAGCTAAGTTAGGTTATGAAGTCAGTCGGGAAAAAAAGTTGATGGGCACTACTAAGGTGCTGGTTAAAACAGAAAACATATACTGGAATACCATTGCGTTACAAGATAAATTAATAACGTTAAACAGCTATGAGAAGCTGCTGAATCAATTACTTTCGGATGTCAGTATTTCAGTAAAAGCCGGGCTGACACAACGAAGTGATTTACTCAAAGTTCAATTAAAATTGAATGAGGTGGAAATGAATAAACTGAAACTAAAAAATGGGATCTGTTTATCAACAAGAGCATTGTGCCAACACATTGGAATTGTTTACGATAGTACGTTAGTGCTGGTTCAGCCTTTAGTCCCAACTGAACCGCCAATACAATCTAATAGCAATAAAAGTGATGTAGTAAAAAACAGACATGAATACCAATTGTTGAATAAAGCATTAGAGGCTGAGAAATTACAGAAGAAACTGGTTTTGGGAGAATATCTTCCTCAGCTTACCCTTGGAGGAGTAGGTTTCGTAAACGATGCTATGAATAATACAACGTCCAATGCAATGGCTTTTGTTTCAGTGTCTGTTCCTATTTCTGACTGGTGGGGAGGTTCTCACAAACTAAAAGAAAGCCAGTTTAAAATTGAACAAGCCAATAATAAACTAAATGAAACCAGTGAGCTTCTTAGCTTGCAAATACAACAAACTAAAAATGAACTTGATGAAGCGAGGTTTCAAATTAGAATTAGTCAGGCTTCAATTGACCAATCCAAAGAAAATTTGAAGCTGGTGAATGATAATTATAAAGCAGGAGTCTCATCCATGTCCGATTTATTAGAGGCACAGGCATTGTATCAGGATGCACAGAATCAATTTAATGACGCTGTTTGCATGTATAAAATTAAGAAAGCAAATTATTTGTCTGCAATAGGAAGTTATAACTAATTTACAAATACACATATGCCGGTTCAAATCAATACAAGAAAAATTGAATACGCGAAATTTCGAGATGCTACTTTTCTTATATTTCAATATTAAAATAAAAAATATATGAAATCAACATTCCAAAAAGAAAATAACTTAGAAACACCATTCGTCCAATTAAACAGTTATAAATGTACAGCCTGCTGGAAATGCATAAACATCTGCCCCAATAACGTGATAGACAAATCGTTTTTATTTATTGCCAACACATTGATAAACGAACAGGTAATTATTTCCAATGCCAGTGAATGTACCGGTTGTTTTAAATGTTTACATGCTTGTACAAACGATGCAATTAGTATTTATATGCCTTTAGACACAAAATCAAAGTGTAAGATAGTGGAGTTATGAATTACAAATCTATACCGATACCTAAATTGGCTATAAGAGAACAAATATATATATATAAAAGAAAGGAGTCAAATCAAAAAAAACAGGTATGAGAAATATTGGCAGTAAATTCTTTATGAAAAAATTAACTGCTAATAAACCTATAAACGCTAATTTTGGAGATAGCTTGACTTCACTCGAATTAATGTCAACTATCCTGGTTGATTAAGTAATCGTCTAAACGCAATAAATCTGCCATTTAAAGAATTTCATATCAGTAGATATCAATATTTTAGAAGAACTATTGCACATTTTGATTCTAATTTATTGGTTTCTACTGTTTTTTAGATGAATTCCGCGAATCATGTTGCGTGTTACAAAATATAGTTCCTGTTTTCAGAGCACTTAAAATTGATACTGTGAGATAATGTTGAAATGTTGACTTATTATTTCCTGGAATTTGTATCTTTGCAAATCAGCATTAAGAATTAATAGTATAACAACGTATAATTAAACTGTGTAAAATTGCCGGTAAATGCAAATCGGCAGAAAAGGTTGTCTCTTTTATTCATAAATACATGCAAAGTAGACATTAGATTAAATAATGAAGAAGCCCAATAAGCGTAAAATCATCAATGATCCCGTTTTCGGATTTATAACTATCCCGAACGATTTTCTGTATGATATTATTCAACATCCCTATTTCCAACGGATGAACCGCATTAAACAACTTGGACTTGCTTCAACTGTTTATCCCGGGGCCCAACACACCAGGCTACAGCATTCATTAGGAGCCATGTATTTAATGGGAGAAGCCATTAATCAATTGAGGCTGGTTGGTACTGAAATTACAAACGTTGAAGCCGACGGTGCACTGGCAAGCATTTTATTGCACGACATAGGCCATGGTCCATTTTCACATACAATGGAGCACAGTCTGGTCAGTGAAATTAGTCATGAAGAGATTTCCCTGATTATGATGCGGAAAATAAATATTGAAATGGAAGGCAAACTGGACATTGCTTTGAAAATATTTACCAATACCTATCCAAAAAAATTTTTACACCAATTAGTTGCTGGACAGCTGGACATGGACAGAATGGATTATCTGAGCCGGGACAGTTTTTTTTCAGGAGTAAGTGAAGGTATAATTGGATCAGCCCGGATAATTAAAATGTTAAACATTCATAATGACCAACTGGTCGTTGAAGCGAAGGGTATATATTCAATTGAGAAGTTCCTGGTAGCACGCCGATTGATGTATTGGCAAGTCTATTTACATAAAACGGCAGTCGCTGCTGAGAAAATGTTGATGAATATACTTAAACGGGCTAAAGAACTTGCAGGCAACAACATAGAGCTTTTTGCATCCCCGGCTTTGCATTATTTCCTTTATAATGAAGTAAATAAACAAATATTTTTAAATAATCCAGAAGCAATTAACAACTTTGTGATGCTCGATGATTCGGATATGATTTGTGCCATTAAAGTCTGGTCAACACATACAGATATAGTATTGTCAGAATTATGTAAAGCTTTTACAAACAGACGATTATTCAAAGTTGAAGTTGGGACTGATGTCGTTAAAGATTCAATCCGACAACAACATTTAAGACAATACCAACAGCATTTCGGCGTTACTACAAATGAAGCCGAATATTTTATGGGCGATGAAACTGTTAGCACTGACACGTACAGCCCCGAAGACGATACCATCAACATATTATATAAAGATGGTTCAATAAAAGATATAGCGGACGCATCAGACATGTTAAATATAAGTGTCCTGACAAAAAAAGTGGAGAAACACTTTTTTTGCTATTATAGGTTGTAGTCTTTTGACAACGTTTATGTTAATATTACAGGTAAAACTGCCTGTTTCAGGAGAGGTCATGCATGTTTGAGTCCAGTTTTCATGGTTAATTGAAAATTGTTTAGTACTTTTGCAACCAATTTTTTAATAAGTTATCGAAAAATTAGATTGAAATAAGTGTTATTCTGAAAGGTATCGATTGACATAAATACTCAATTCTGAATTGGTCATTATTAATTATTAATTATATATGGAGTTTACTGCTCAACAAATTGCAGATTTTTTAGAAGGTAAAATACAAGGTAATCCTTCAATAAAAGTATCTGACTTCTCCAAAATTGAAGAAGGGAAACCTGGCACATTGAGTTTCTTATCAAACCCAAAATACAGTCAATTTATTTACGATAGTCAGGCAAGTATTATTTTGGTAAATAAAGACTTTTTACCTGAAAGGGAAGTGCAATCCACTTTAATTCTCGTTGATGATGCCTATCAGTCACTTGCGAAATTATTAACCCTGGTGGATCAAACGAAACCAAGAAAAACCGGGATTTCACCGTTAGCATACATTTCTGACAAAGCAATAGTTGGTGAAAATGCATATATTGCACCTTTTGTTTACATTGGCGACAATGTCACAATTGGAAAAGATGTATCGTTACACCCACATAGCTGTGTGGAAGAAGGTGCAAAGCTTGGTGACAATGTAACTTTATTTTCAGGAGTTAAGATTTATTACAATTGCGTAATTGGCAATAATTGCACATTGCATTCAGGATCTGTAATTGGTTCTGATGGTTTTGGATTCGCTCCTACTGAAGATGGCAGCTACAAAAAGATACCTCAAATGGGGAATGTAGTATTGGAAGACAACATAGAAATCGGAGCAAATTCTGTGGTTGACAGAGCAACATTAGGAAGTACTATTATTCGTCAGGGTGTGAAAATCGACAACCTGGTGCAAATTGCCCACAATGTCGAAGTTGGAATGAACACTGTGATTGCAGCTCAAACCGGAATTTCAGGCTCAACCAAACTAGGAAAACATTGTGTATTGGGAGGGCAAGTTGGTATTGCAGGTCATTTACACATAGCCGATGGCACAAGTTTTGGAGCTCAGACAGGTGTTCCAAGTAATATCAAGGAACCAAACCATGCTTACCAGGGATACCCGGCTGTTCCTCTCATGACCTTTCACCGGGCATCAGTGGTATATAAAAATTTACCTGAGTTGCAAAAGACAGTTTATGCATTACAAAAGAAAATCCAGGAATTAGAAAATAGAATCAGTAGTATTTCTTAAAAAAGTATGTCGAAACAAAACACTATTAAACAAGCATTTACACTTTCCGGAAAAGGATTACACTCTGGTCTGGAAATAATCCTAACATTTGTACCGGCACCGGAAAACCACGGTATAAAAATCAAACGTATCGATCTACCTGAACAACCTCAAATGGATGCTGTAGCTGAATATGTAGCTGAAACTACCCGTGGTACGGTTTTAAGAAAAGGTGATGTTCAGGTGAGTACTATCGAACATGTCCTTTCTGCTTTATATGCTTTAGGAATTGACAATTGCATGCTGGAAGTAAATGCTCCTGAATTTCCAATCCTCGATGGCAGTGCAAAATATATTGTTGAAGGTATTCAACAGGTTGGTATTGAAGAACAGAAAGCTGATAAAGACTATTATATTGTCCGTAAAAAAATAGAATATTTCGATCCCGAAACCGGAGCGAGAATTATAATACTTCCTGATGACACATTCAGCGTAGATGTTCATATCGGATTCAAATCAACTATATTAAGCAACCAATTTGCAAGCCTTTCATCATTAAGCAATTATACAGATGAAGTTTCAAATGCACGCACCTTTGTTTTTGTCCATGAAATAGAACCTCTGGTAAAAATGAATCTAATTAAAGGCGGCGATTTAAAAAATGCAATCGTAATATACGATAAACAGGTTTCACAAGTTGATTTTGATAAATTAGCCGACCTAATGGGTCAACCTCACCGTGATGCCAGCAAGTTAGGTTACCTGAACGGTGGGATTAAATTTGCCAATGAACCCGCATCCCACAAATTGTTAGATGTTATTGGTGATTTGGCATTAATAGGGAAACCATTAAGAGGAAAAGTAATTGCTACTTTTCCCGGTCATAAAATCAATACGGATTTAGCTAAAATAATCCGGAAAGAAATCAAGAAACAAGATGTACAGGCTCCTGTTTATGATGACACCCTCCCTCCAGTATTGGATGTGAATGCGATTCGTAAATTATTGCCACACAGATGGCCGTTTTTAATGGTTGATAAAGTCATTGAAATGCACGATAAAGTCATCGTAGGTGTGAAAAATGTAACGGTAAATGAAACCTTTTTTATGGGTCATTTTCCGGAAGAACCTGTAATGCCGGGTGTTCTGATCGTCGAAGCAATGGCACAGACAGGTGGGTTGTTGGTTTTGCACGGTTTGGAAGATGCCCAACGCTATTCAACCTATTTTTTGAAAATTGACAATGTTAAATTCAGACAGAAAGTAGTCCCCGGAGACACGTTGGTATTCCACCTTGAAATGACTGATGATATTCGAAGAGGCTGTGCACTCATGCGAGGACATGCTTTTGTAGGTGGAAAGGTAGTATGCGAAGCCGAATTTATGGCACAAATAGTCAAGAATAAATAAGTAAGATTCTACGACTAAAAAGAACAGACTGTGAGAGTCAAAAATTAAAAAATTAAAGAAAAAAAAACTGATACAGTAATAAGAATGAAACAACCTTTAGCATATATTCATCCTGACGCAAAAATTGCACCTTCCGTGGTAATTGAACCCTTTGTTACCATAGATAAAAATGTCGTCATCGGCGAAGGTTCTCGAATCGGTTCAAATGTAACCATCCTTGAAGGAGTCCGCATTGGTAAAAATTGCACTATTTTTCCGGGAGCAGTCATTGGAGCCGTGCCACAGGACTTAAAGTTTAAAGGTGAAGACACCTTGGTCATTATTGGAGATAATACAACCATTCGCGAATATGTGACAATTAACAGGGGTACAGCAGCCAAAGGCAAGACGGTCGTTGGTGACAATTGCTTAATTATGGCTTATTGTCATGTTGCCCATGACTGCATATTAGGGAATACTGTTATTATGGCGAATGCTTGTCAACTGGCAGGTGAAGTTGAAATTGATGATTTTGCAATTTTAGGTGGTGGTTGCCTGGTGCATCAGTTCACCCGGATTGGTTCACATGTCATGTTGCAGGGTGGCTCTAAAATAGGGAAAGATGTTCCTCCATTTGTAAAAGCAGGCCGTGAGCCTCTTTCATATGCCGGAATAAATTCAATTGGGTTACGTCGACGTGGTTATACGAACGAGCAGATCAGAGACATTCAGGACATTTACCGCTACTTGTATTTGTCCGGTATGAATACTTCTCATGCTATTGAACGTATTGAAGCTGAATTACCCGCAACAAAAGAACGTGACGAAATTTTATTATTTGTACGAAATTCTCCCCGAGGAATTATAAAAGGATACTTTGAGTAATTGATGTAATGAACAAGAAATAAGAGGCACGAAAATTGCCAGACAGAAAACTTATTCTCTTTTACTTACAACTTACCTCCACCTTTTTTTACAACATTGTAAACCGCACATTATGAGCATAGAAGACATTACCGAAACTCCAAAAAAAAGTGTTAATTTCATTGAGGCTTTTGTTGAGCAGGATCTAAAGGACGATAAAAACGGCGGACGCATACAAACTCGTTTTCCACCAGAGCCTAACGGTTACTTACATATCGGACATGCCAAAGCGATTTGTCTTGATTTCGGTATTGCCGAAAATTATGGAGGTGTGTGCAACCTGCGTTTTGATGATACGAATCCTGTCAAAGAAGATGTTGAATTTGTAGATTCAATTCAGGAAGATATAAAATGGCTTGGTTACCATTGGGAAAATATATATTTTGCTTCTGATTATTTCCAACAACTCTGGGATCTGGCTATAGTTCTGATCAAACAGGGCAAAGCATATGTAGATGAACAATCTGCTGAAACAATTGCAAAACAAAAAGGGACTCCTACCATTCCCGGAATTGAAAGTCCTTTTCGTAACCGTCCGGTCGAGGAAAACCTGGAGCTTTTCAACAAAATGAACTCAGGTGAAATACCTGAAGGCGCCATGGTATTACGTGCCAAAATTGATATGGCATCTTCCAACATGCACTTTCGTGATCCATTGATGTATCGTGTCATTAATTCGCATCCCCATCACCGTACAGGATGGACATGGAAAGCTTACCCTATGTACGATTACGCACATGGACAATCCGATTATTTCGAAGGAGTGACACATTCACTCTGTACCCTGGAATTTGAAGTCCATCGTCCTCTATACGATTGGTTTATCGATCAGTTTAAAGATTCCGGTTACCGTCCACGACAGATCGAATTTAACCGTTTGAACTTAACCTACACCGTTATGAGCAAACGTAAAATGCTCCAGTTGGTACAGGAAGGATTGGTTACAGGCTGGGATGATCCACGAATGCCTACCATCTGTGGTTTACGCCGTCGTGGCTATTCTCCCGAATCGATTCATCATTTTATTGACAAAATAGGCTACACTAAATTTGAAGCTCAGAATGATATTGGATTGTTGGAGTATTCGGTACGTGAGAGTCTGAATAAAACTTCAATACGCGTAAATGCGGTGCTTGATCCTGTCAAACTAATCATTACCAATTATCCTGAAGGACAGATTGAGATGATGGAAACAGTAAACAATCCGGAAGATGAATCTGCAGGCACACGTGAAATCGCATTTTCAAAAGAATTATACATTGAGCATGATGACTTCATGGAAGATGCCCCAAAGAAATACTTCCGCATGACTCCCGGACAAGAAGTCCGTTTGAAAAGTGGTTATATTGTAAAATGTACAGGTTTTAAAAAGAACACTGAAAATAACATTGAAGAAATCTATTGTGAATATGATCCACTCACTAAAAGCGGAATGCCTGAATCAAACCGTAAGGTAAAAGGAACACTTCACTGGGTATC
>Ga0302211_10000432_pt1 | contig 15010 bp, 13 predicted proteins | sample II_Fen_E3_3_FD_200234 | JGI IMG/M metagenome (GOLD analysis project Ga0302211, IMG submission 200234) | Peat permafrost microbial communities from Stordalen Mire near Abisko, Sweden - II_Fen_E3_3 | ecosystem: Environmental > Terrestrial > Soil > Wetlands > Permafrost | place: Sweden: Abisko... | reverse complement strand
CCTACTTCTGTGCCGAAGAAATATACGGCATTTCTCCAGGTTTGACCATGCCCAACTCTTCACGAGCAATCTTTTCAATGCAAGTACTCTGCTCTAAATTCACTTTTTCCTGCATAAGGTCACTATTCAATTGCTGGGCTGTCATTAAACGTATCTCAGCCGCTTTTTTTTCCTGGGCTATTTCATTGCTATGCAACTGTTGCTTGATGGCAGAATAAGAAAATACCCCTACTATTACGAGTAGCAATAAAAAAAACCAATTGAATTTTCGTTTTCGCTTTTTCATACCACCACCACCTTTAACACTGCACTATAGTTATATTACAGTCAAACCTTGATATAGTTATATAATACAAGGATTCTTCATAATATGCAAGGTTCTGTGTTGATTTGCCTACACAAACTTCTTTTGTAAGTACAACTTCGCTCCATTATTTTTCATGCCATTGATAATATGTCGTATTAACTATTTTTCTATAGACAGAATGGCAACTATCACATTCATAATGTTCAAGTACATCATCCATATTCAATTTACCATCAATAATCCGAACTGGCTGGCTTTCAATGAAACGTAGCACCGCCCCACACCGTGGACAATTACACAGCCCATTCAAGTCTCTCTTTAGTTGCATCGGCTTCAAGTCACCAATTGCCACCGTTTTTTTGGGAGCTGCTTTTGCCGGGGGTTCCGACATGAAAAAGTGTCCATAATGCTCTGTGCTTAAAATCCGGCGATATAATAACTGACACGTTTCGCATGTATAATGTGCTTCCGTATTTTCAAAATGTACCTTTCCTTCCACAATTTTTATTGGCTGACCTTCAATCAGTTGCATCGGTTGACTACATTGTGGACAACGAGGAATTCCTTGCTTGTCAACATTCAATTTTGTTGGTTCCATCAGCACCACCAATTCTCCTATAAATTTTTCTTACTATATCAAGCATATCATAAAATGACCGCTTCTTGTACTATGAAAAAAGAAAGTACTCTTGCAAGTACTTTTTCTTATTAAAGACCAATTACTGTATGTTCAAAAGATATACGCATGTATTTATCAAGAATAAATATAATATCCTTTGCCGCATCAGGTCTTTTATGCTCTCTGGCCTTGACCTGCATCTTTAAAAGCTTATCTGCATCACATAAAACAGATTCGACAATTTCAGTCAAATTCTGATTATCTTTTATCCAAATTGCTGCACCAATGCTTTCAACATAGGCAGCATTTTCTTTTTCCTGCCCTGGAATCGGCTCATGTAAAAGCATTGGCAATTCCATAGCTAATGCTTCACTAATCGTAAGAGCTCCTGGCTTACTAATGATAAAGGTTGAAACGGCCATAAGTTCTTGCACATTATTCGAAAAGCCCCAAACCTCCACTATATGTTTCGAATTTTTAGCTATTTCTTTTAAATCAACCCACAAATCAGAATTAACTCCGGCTACTACCAAAATTTGAATTGATTCTTTTAATGTTTCCAAATGATTCAAAGCAAATTTCACGCCGCCCAAACCTAAGCCGCCACCCATTATTAAAATCACCGGAAGATTCAATTTTAAATTAAATTTTCGCAAAAGCTCTTCTTTATCATACTTAATACCAAAAGACAAATCAATTGGAATACCCGTATCATGAATTTTCTCCAAAGCTACCTCACGTTTGGCAAGTGCTTCTCTTATTTTTTGATTCGCGACAAAATACAAATCAACTTCTTTATATACCCAAAGCTGATGGATCGTAAAATCCGTAATAACACCAGCAAGTATAATATTAACCTGTTTTGTCTTTTTTAAATAAGCAGCCGCAGCACAAGGAAATGGATGGGTACAAATCACAACATCAGCTTGGTATTGCTTTATTAATGACTCCATATTACTTTTCATCGTAAGTGCCAAGAGGCTTTTCACCGAAATGCCTTTCGATTTTCCCGCCGTTAAATTATAAAAGAAATCATATACATCCGGAACAAAATCAAGTATCTTCAAATACGCTTCTTTGAGAAAACCATTCAGATAGGCCGTTTTCGTTGACATAAAATCTACCATATGTATCTCAGCGTCGGGGTGTTTTATTTTTATCTCATTGACAAGAGCCTCTGCCGCTTTGTTATGTCCTGAACCGATTGAAGCCGTAACAATAAGAAATTTTTTTTTGTACATGTGTCCTCGTTCCTCCAACGTATCATGCCTAATACATAATAGAGCTTACGAACGTTGATTTAGCAATTCATCTCAAGCCCGTTCTTTCTCTTTGACCACAATTTATGCAATACATGTATCATTCATTCTAACATATTCCTTTGACGCTGTAAATTCAAATCATCACCACGTCTTCATTTTAGCTTAAAACATTTTTCTGAACTTCATCTGTAAGCGACGTTTAAGAAGCTGTAATTCCACCATCTACCAGCCAAGCTGCACCTGTAACAAAACTCGCTTTTTCAGATGCCAAAAAATAAATCACTTCCGCTGCCTCGCGTGCTTTACCAATACGCCCTAATGGATACAGTGAACTCATGACTTTAAGTTCTTCCGCTTTGGTAGATTCATTTTGAAACTGCGCCTGCGTAAGCGGTGTATCAATGTCTCCTGGGCAAATGCAATTTACGCGCACATTATAAGGTGCCAGTTCTAAAGCCAGTGCCTTAGTAAAAACAGTAACGGCCCCTTTCGATGCACAATAGGCCGAACATAAATAATTCCCATTGATCCCAGCATCTGACGAAACATTAACAATGGCACCATATGGGCTTTTTTTTATATAAGCAGCTGCATATTTACACATAAAATATGTACCTTTAACATTAATATCCATTATTTGATCAAACTTTGTTTCATCCATTAACTCAATTGATTTTTCAAAGTAAATTCCCGCTGAATTAATTAACATATCAATCCGCCCAAACTGCTGATAAGTTTCTTCCACAATTTGTCTGCATTCATCGGGGCGTGCAACATTTCCTTGAATAAATTTAACCATATCAGAATTACCAAGAATTTGCAAAGCTGCTTGAGCTTTTTCATTGGATCGCCCAACAAGCATTACGCGAACCCCTTTTTGGACAAACAATTTTGCTGACGCTAAACCAATACCTGAAGTTCCACCTGTAATCAATACTACTTTTTCTTCTATATTCATCTTATTTCTCCTACAGATAAAAACAAAAACCGGGTTCGCTGTGAACCCGGTTTCCTGTTTTTTACTTATTTACAGAATCTTTTAATGCTTTACCTGCTTTAAATACAGGGTTCTTAGAAGCAGGAATCGTAATTTCCGCACCAGTTTGTGGATTGCGGCCTTTTCTTGCATCACGTTCTTTCACTTCGAAAGTACCAAAGCCAATTACTTGGACTTTTTCACTTGCAACAAGTGCTTCTTCAACGCTGGCAAATAATGCATTTACTGCTTTTTCTGCATCTTTTTTTGTTAAGCCAGCTTTATCTGCAACGCTAGCCACTAATTCGGTTTTATTCACGAATATAGCCCCCTTTGAAATGATTACGTTTAGCTTAATTCGCGATAAATCCCACGATTCCTTTTTATTTCAACCATTTTCTAAAAAAAAATGTTAAATTTTATGAATTTAGTGCTTTTGACTCGTTCCAGAGGACATTTAAGAGATTTATGTCTACTTTTTCCCATTTTAGGCTTTTTGCCTGTACTTGCTGTTCAATATATGAAAATCGGGTTAAAAACTTGTGATTGGCTCCTGTTAACGCAACTTCTGCATCCACTTTCAGAAAACGAGATACATTGACAATTGAAAATAAAAGATCGCCCAATTCTTCTTCTATATGTTGTTGATTTTTCTCCAAAACAGCTTCTTTTAATTCATGAATCTCTTCCATAACCTTATCCCAAACGGGTTTGATATCGACCCAGTCAAAACCAACTTTTGCAGCTTTATGTTGAAGTTTGTAGGCTCGCATGAGTGATGGTAAATCTTTCGGCACGCCATCAAGTACGGATTTTCGTTCCGCTTCTTTTTCAATTTTTTTAATAGCATCCCAGTTTAAAACGACTTCCCCCGCATCCTTGACTGTAATATCACCAAAAACATGCGGATGGCGTCGAATTAGTTTTTCCGTTATACCGTCGATAACGTCTTGCATCGAAAAAGATCCAGCTTCTTCCGCCATCCGGGCATGAAAAACAATTTGTAATAAGAGATCGCCAAGTTCTTCACACAGCAACTTAGAGTTTTCTAAATCAATTGCTTCAATCACTTCATAAACTTCTTCAATAATATTGCGCCGCAAGGATTTATGGTTTTGTTCAATATCCCACGGACAGCCGCCCGGTGAACGCAAAATTTTCATAACATCTGTAAGCGGCTTCATTTCAAAATGTTTTTGTTTCGATTCACAAGCTGGAATATACACACTCGTTAAATGATCAATCCCAGCTTGACGATCCAGTTCATAAAGCGGCAATTTATAGATTTTTTCATCCGGCAGCCCTAAATTACGTACTAAAGTGATTTCATAATTATCGGGATATGTTTCCATTAGGCTAAGTTTCGTATCGGATGCAACTTGTTGATTATATACTTGTGTTATAACAAGTGCTGTCGACAAATCCGGTGGCAATGTTTCTAAATCAGCACTATCAATAATTGTCAAACCATCAATTGGATCAACACCAAGCCTTACATAAAGCACTTCGACAAAACTCATACCAGGTAAAATAGCAAGTTTGACCTGGCGTTCAGCCGCTAATTCCCGAATGAGCACCACCGTTCTTTCAGCCACCAGTGGGCTGCCAGGAACGGCATAAACGATATCCTCACCCTTCTGCGCCCGTTCAACAACGTTTACTGCAATTGATCGATAAACTTCTTCAAACGTCGCTTTTTCATTATAAACTAGATCATACGACTCAAATGCAATTTTTCGCTTTTTAAGCTCCTCAACCGTTGGATGTTTTGCCGTTCGCAAAAGCAGCGTTGAAGCCTGCTGTATTTTATCCCATGTGTCCAATGTTATAAAACCAAACTCACCCGGTCCTAGCCCAACAATTGTTATTTCTCCCAAAAAAAATCCCCCTTTTATTTAAAATGCATTCGTTTGATTATTAATTTTTTCACCAGCTAATGTCATTAAGATACGAGTACAATAATTCAGTATTTTTTTTCGATTCAGCGGTGTCAATTGAAACCGAATAATCCCCGGTGGTCCAGGAATAAATTTAATCTGTTCCCCCAGCAACGTTTTAAGTTTGAGTACATTTTCAATTTCTAGATTTGGCTGTTCACTAAATAGTATTTCCAAAAACATTGGCTTTTCGACAATCGACTTAATGCCTAAATTTCTCGCATAGTTTTTGATACGTGCTACCGACAACAAATTCAAAACGGATGGCAACGGATCACCAAAACGGTCAATTAATTCATCGAGCAAGGCTCTAATATCCTCATTGGTACGAATCGCGGCAATACGTTGATAAATTTCAATTTTATGCATTGCATCCGTAATATAATCACCATCAATATAAGCTTCTACTTTCATTTCAAGTACCGGATCAACTTTTTCTACAGGTGGTTTACCATTTTTTAATGCCTCAACAGCCTCTTCTAATAGACGACAATACATTTCAAACCCAACACTCGCAATATGTCCATGCTGCTGCGACCCTAAAAGATTACCAGCCCCACGAATCTCCAAGTCACGCATCGCAATTTTAAAACCCGCCCCGAGTTCCGCAAATTCCTTAATCGCCTGTAGCCTTTTTTCGGCCACTTCTGTCAAAACCTTATCAGCTTGATAGATAAAATAAGCAAATGCCAGCTGATTGGATCTGCCAACACGCCCACGCATCTGATAGAGCTGCGATAAACCAAATCGATCCGCATCATAAATTATGATTGTATTGGCATTGGCTACATCCAGACCATTTTCAATAATGCTCGTCGCCACCAACATATCATATTCTCCTTCATAAAAATCAAGCATCACTTGCTCCAATATTTCTTCCGGCATTTGACCATGGGCAGTTTGGATTTTGATATCCGGCAGCATATCTGCCAAATGAGCTCTCATTTTATCAATCGTTTCCACACGATTATAAACAAAATAAACTTGGCCGCCACGTTTTATTTCACGTTTGATGGCATCACGAATAATGGCATCGTTATTTTCAACCACATAGGTCTGCACTGGGAAACGCTCTTCTGGCGGTGTTTCGATAATACTCATATCTCTAGCCCCAACCAGTGACATATGCAGCGTACGCGGAATAGGCGTTGCACTCAGAGTAAGGACATCGATGTTCTTACTTATTTTTTTTATTTTTTCTTTTTGGGTCACGCCAAACCGTTGCTCTTCATCAACAATCAATAAACCTAAATTCTTAAATTTAACATGTTTATCGTTCAATATACTATGAGTACCAATTAAAATATCAACTTGTCCAGTCTCCACCCTATTACAGGTACTTTTCTGTTCTTTTTGACTACGAAAACGACAAACCACATCTACCACTGGTCCAAAACCTTCAAAACGTGTACTAAACGTTTGATAGTGTTGCTGTGCTAATACCGTGGTCGGCACTAGAACGGCTACTTGTTTTCCATCCATAACTGCTTTAAACGCGGCACGAATTGCCACTTCGGTTTTACCAAAACCAACATCACCACATAGCAATCGATCCATCGGTCGTGGTTTTTCCATATCTTTTTTAATTTCTTCAACAGCTGTTAGCTGATCTGGTGTTTCCTCATAAGGAAATGCCTCTTCAAATGCTTGTTGCCATGTCGTATCAACCGAAAATGGATACCCATTGTCAACTTGCCGCACAGCATAAATTTGAATGAGTTCTTTCGCAATATCTTCTACGGCAGCTTTGGCTTTGGCCTTAGCTTTGTTCCATTCATTCCCCCCCATGCGATGAAGCCTTGGCACATCACCTTCAGAACCAATATACTTTTGCAACAAATTAACTTGATCGGTTGGAACAAAAAGTTTGTCATCACCGCCATATTTAATATGCAGGTAATCACGATGTATCCCCGCCACGTCTAAGGTTTCAACACCTAAATATTTACCGATACCATGATTTACATGGACAACATAATCGCCTACATTAATATCACGAAAATAGGTTATTTTTTCACCTTTAGCTGCCCGCGGCACCGTTTTCTTTTTTTGCCGTCCAAAAATATCTTTTTCAGCCACAACAATAAGACGAGCCTGCGGTAATTCAAAACCATTGGCAAGCGTTCCCTCGGCAATCGTAACAAAACCATCAACAATCTGCTCTAACTTAGGATCATAGGCCGTCCCTATTTTATACTCAGCTAATATCTCCCTAAGTGATGCTCCTTTTTGGGCATCGCTGACAAAAACCAAAACTTGCTCTTTATGAGAAAGCCAGCCATTGATTTCACTGGCAAAAAAATCTAGGTGTTTATGAAATGGCGCAATGGCCTTAACCGTCACACTGACCATTTCCTCTAACTCCGCATTATGAATTTTTTGCAACATAAGAGCCATGTAAAGCACATTATGCTGCTTAGCAGCCGTTGTAATATCATTCCAGTTAAATAATTGTTTTTTTAACTCTGGTCTTTCTTTAATGAGCATTGAAATTTCTTCCCGAATCCTTGTTGGTTCATCAAAAATCACCGTTGCCTGTTTTTCAAGGTACGAAAGGAAAATCGCCGGATTCCCATTATTATCGAGCTGTTCTAGCGGCAAAATAGAAACCGAACTGATATTTTTCAACGACCGTTGCGTCTCAATTGTAAACTCACGCAGCGAATCGATCGTTTCATCAAAAAGCTCCATACGAACCGGGTACAATGAATTGATTGGAAATATATCAACAATTCCGCCGCGCGCACTAAACTGCCCCAAGCTTTCAACCTGCTGAACACGTTCATAGCCTAACTGAATGAGTTTTAAGAGCAATTCGTCGCGTCCAATGGTCTCTCCAATCGTCAAATGCACACTAGACCGTTCAAAATCCTGTCTGGATAAGCCTTTTTGCACCGTAGCTGCTGCACTAGCTAAAATAATAACGGATTCATTCCGCATCAAATGACCCAAAACCTCCATGCGTTTCGCCGCCAGAGCAATACTTTTTGCCGCAACAGAAAAAGTTACTACATCAATTGCGGGAAGTTCTAAAATGGGAATGTTTGGTAACAGCATCGCCAAATCAGTCTGCCATTTTCCAATTGCATCTTGATTGCTTGTAATAATAATTGTTGTTCGAGGACACCGATCATAACTAGCCGCCATAATTGCATGTTTTTGTGATCCTGCTAAACCATATACTAAATTCTGCCCGCATTCTTTGGCAAAACACACACCGATTTTTTCGATTGCTTTGTCCTGCAGCATTGCTTCAAAAAGCTGTTTCATTATTCCACCTACCTAATTCATGCCAAAAGGGGCTTTAGCCATCGCCAAAGCCCTAATTCTTCTATTCATATCTAAACCCATATACATAGATTATTATAGTCTTTCTGTGCAAGATTCGTCAAGAAACAAAATCAAAAATAGCAGCCTTCCTTTTATCGGCTGCTATTTTTCCATTCAAGCTTATACGTAATATGAATCTAAATCCATATTTTTAACTTGCAAACTTCGTTGTAACAAATCTATGACTTCAAGTTTAGCAATTTTCTCTAAATCTCGTTCACTGCCCGCAGCTAATAGTTCATAATTACCACAGTGACAACACGTTAACCTAACTGCACTGCCTAAAAAATCAGCCTTAATCGCTTTACTGCCACAAGGACAGAGAATCCCCCCCACTTCAGCAATATCATGAATTCGATTAATTGCTTCCAGTAATATTTGCTGTTTTTCAATTTTTTCGCCATGCTCCTGGCCTTCTAAAAGCTCAAATCCATGACGATTAAACATTAAAATTTTTTTTAGCTCTTGACGTTTACCTATATAACCAAGTTCAAAAAAATCATTTGCACAATAGATTTTTTCAACTTTCATGCGCATAAGCTGATGCAATGAAAACACAGCTTCATGCAATGAATTACAAACCACACAAGGAATCTGCAAGCGGAAAAAATGAGCTTTGAGCCGAATCAGTGTCGCCTGTTCATGTTTGAATTTACAATAGAATTTTATTTTATCAGAACCGCCTGTAAAATAAGGCACATCATGTACATGTATATTTCCGCATCGCTGACAATATAGAGCTACTGAAAAACTGGTCTGCATGATCATTTAGAATCACCTCATCCATTCAGCTATTCGCTATTTATGTCATAATTTCGCCACCCCCAGGTAAAATCCTGCCTACGTTAAAAGCCCCTTACTACTACAACAAGAAACAAAAAAAATCAATGATCCAAAAACATAAAAGAACATATTTTAAGCAATTCGCCTAAAATATGTTCTCCTTTTTTTCATAATATTAAATTTGCGGCGTATTTACCAAAAATTCATTGAACATTGTCATCATGAACGATCCGGCCAAAAGCATCGAACACAAAAAGACTCCCAGAAGTATTAGAAATGGCAAGAAAAACACCAAGGTCGCTTTTGCACTAGAAATATCATAGACTGCCTTAAGTGCAAAAATAGAAAGAACGCCTTTCCAAATCCATACCAATATAGTTGCAACAACAACGAGGCCTGCTGATGAAGTCACCGCTGCCACTAAATAAATCGGCATCAATAAAACATCAATAAAATAAATAAAGCCCAAGAGCTTGAGTAACTGTTTAATCTGACCGTTCCCACCGATAAGTTCAGCAAACAAATGCCAAACTGCGGTGGTTGCTCCCCAAACAAACAAACTGCCAATCAGATCAAAAAAGACAATAATTATTTGTGAAGTTCCACTAAAAAGGCCTGCAGTAAGACCGCCCCAAGTCGTTAAAATCGTACAAAACAAAACCACCAACAAACTCTGTTTTAAAGATTTCGCCTGCATAATCTCAGGCATTGCCTTTTTAGGTTTCAAAAGTAAATCATACATTGTTTCTAATAAAGAGCCCATACCATTACCTACCATTTCTCCGGCATTGCTTGCGGTGCGATAGATTTTAATGTTGTATTTGCCGTTAAACTTGAAAACAACTCTTGCAATAAACTTTCCTTACTATTCGCTGAAAACAATAACGACAACGGATTTTCTTTACCAAATTCCTTGATTTGTGGTTTACCTGAAATGCCCACCATCGCTGCTGTACCATCCAAGGCATCATAATAATTACCTAGTTCATCAACTAATCCCAATTCTTTTGCCTGTTTACCAGTATAGATACGTCCATCAGCCAATTGTTTGACCCTATCACGATCCATGTGACGTCCCTTCGCTACAACATCCACAAACCCATTATAGAGCTCATCAACAATTGCCTGCAGCATTTGATGTTCTTCTGGTGTCATGGGACGATCACTTGATAAAATATCTTTGTGAATACCACTTTTTATTTTGTCTTGGCGAATACCAATTTTTTGATACAATTCTTCCCAATTTGAATATGGCATATATACACCAATACTCCCCGTTACTGTTGTAGGATTTGCATACACTTTATCAGCACAAGCTGACAACCAGTAAGCCCCTGACGCTGCCGTATCACCCATTGAAACAACAATCGGCTTGCCATTATCACGGATTTTATTCATTTCTTCACCGACTTCTTCCGTTGCAGTAACGGCACCACCAGGACTATTAATTCGCATTACAATAGCTTTGACACTTGTATCATCCGCTGCTGTATGCAGATCTTTAATCAACTGATCTGTACCGCCGTTTCCTTCAGAAAGAATAGCGCTCGTCGTATGGCTGCTCGTAATGACGCCATCGACATGAATGACAGCAATTTTATCAGCACGTGAAAAATCGTTCTGTGTGGATTTTTTATGGCTCGATATAAAAAGCAATGCCAAAAATGACACACAAACAATCCCACTAAAAATAATCATAATTTTTTTCTTGCTCATAAAAACACCACCTAAAATTTGATTTTATAAAAAAACTGTTGGATAAAGTCCAACAGTTTTTTATTTTTATCGTAATTCAGAATGAATTAAAGCAGCTTTAAGAAATCCTCTGAATAATGGATGAGGATTATTGGGACGAGATTTTAGCTCTGGATGAAACTGTGATGCCACAAACCACGGATGATCTTTGACTTCGATAATTTCAACAAGACTATCATCTGGCAAAGTTCCTGCCACGATGAGACCAGCTTCAACCAGTTGTTTACGATATACATTATTAAATTCAAAACGATGACGGTGCCGTTCATGAATTAATTCGGATTCATACGCAGCATAGGTATGTGTATCTTTTAATACCTTGCAAGGATATGCTCCTAAACGCATCGTTCCACCTTTTTTTTCAACATTTTGTTGTGACGACATCAAGTCAATCACCGGATATTTCGTTTCTCGATTAAATTCGGTACTATGAGCCTCACTCATACCACAAACATGGCGAGCAAATTCAATAACAGCACATTGCATCCCTAAACAAAGACCTAAGAATGGAATTTTATGTTCTCGTGCATATTGGATGGCTAAAATCTTGCCTTCCACACCTCGATCACCAAAACCACCAGGTACAAGAATCCCACGACATCCCGCAAATACTTCATCCAAGTCGATGTCTTCCGCTTCAATCTGTTCCGCATTGACCCAATGAATCTTTACTTCCGTATCATTCGTAATACCAGCATGATGTAGTGCTTCGGTAACGGATATATAAGCATCCGGTAGCTCAACATATTTACCAACTACAGCCACTTTGATTTTTTTTGCAGGATTATTGATTTTATAAACCATTTTTTCCCATTCAACCATATTAGCTGGGCTGTAATCCATATTGAGTTTTTCCAAAACGATTTTATCCAAACCTTCTTTTTGCATCATCAAAGGAACTTCATAAATCGTCGCTGCTGTTCTATTTTGAATGACGGCATTCACATCTACATCACAAAACAGGGCTAATTTTTCTTTCATATCAGTCGAAATTTCTTTTTCCGTACGACAAACCAAAATATCAGGTTGAATTCCTATAGCACGCAATTCCTTAACACTATGCTGCGTTGGTTTTGTTTTAAGTTCTCCCGCTGCTGCAATATAAGGTACTAAGGTAACATGAATATAAAGAACATCATTTTTGCCAACTTCTTTTTTTACTTGACGAATGGCTTCCATAAAAGGCAGACTTTCGATATCACCAACAGTTCCACCGATTTCAGTAATAACAACATCAGCACCATCGGCTGCTGCAACATCATAAACACGTTGTTTTATTTCATTTGTAATATGAGGAATGACTTGCACTGTACTGCCAAGATAGTCGCCTTTACGTTCTTTCGTGAGTACCGACCAATATACTTTCCCAGCCGTAATATTAGAACCCTTTGTCAAATTAATATCAATAAACCGTTCATAATGCCCTAAATCTAAATCCGTTTCAGCTCCATCATCTGTAACAAAAACTTCTCCATGTTGATATGGGCTCATAGTCCCCGGATCAATGTTGATATATGGATCAAACTTCTGAATTGTTACCTTAATGCCACGACTTTTCAACAATCGCCCCAAAGAAGCTGCAGTGATCCCTTTACCAAGTGAAGATACAACCCCACCGGTAACAAAAATATATTTTGCCATGCGAAAATCCTCCTATTAACTGTCCCTACGTTATTTCTCTCAAAAATATCAGTAATTTTTGCTTACGTTTCTTAAAAACACATGTCCACTATTGTATCCTCTTTAACATGGATAGTCAAGCATGATTAAGATCAATTTTACTTATTCATTATCGGCTTGAATGCCTTCAAGCAATTTTTCGCGACGTTTACTTGGTGGTTTTGGTTTGGTACCAGCTGAAGTCGTCGAATGGGTACGTTTCACTTCTGGAGGATTCCACTCAGTAAGACCCCACATGCTTTTACCAGCATAATGGAAACGACTGTCCATGTTAATCAAAGTGTAAACTTCTGAGATAGCACCCGATAAGGACTGAATTGGCTTATGTTTTTTTTCAATTACATCCATTACTAAATCTTTATAATACATAGGTTCCCCGGCTTGTGTTAATGTAAAATATGCTACATCAACTTCTGAACTAGTTAAAAAATCCAAAACTAATAACCCCTCTCAATTTAAAAACAAACTAAAACTGCAAAAACTTTCTCGAAATCTTACATTTTTTCTGGTGCACTTACTCCCAGCATTGCCAATGCATGACAAATAACATTTGCTACTGCACCCACAAGAGCCAGTCTAGCCTGCGCCAGATCTTGATCCACACCCATGATTCGACATCTATTATAAAAGCTGTGAAACTCGCTTGCGAGTTCATGCACATAACGAGCAATACGGTGCGGTGCTCTCTCTTGGGCAGCGTATTCAATTTCTTCTACATAAGCTGCCATTTTTTTAATGAGAGCTATTTCCGATTCATCAGTGAGCAGGGAAAGTTTAGGCTGATCTGCCTTATAAATTCCAGCTTCTTGCGCTTGACGGAAGATGCTGCAAATACGCGCATGCGCATATTGAATATAATAAACCGGGTTCTCACTCGATTTTGATTTTGCCAAATCAAGATCAAAATCGAGTTGACTGTCTAAGGAACGCATAATAAAAAAGAACCGTGCCGCGTCCGTACCGACCTCTTCTATGAGTTCAGCAAGGGTTACACTCTGTCCCGTACGTTTGGACATCTTGACAAGTTCGCCATTGCGGTACAAACTGACCATTTGCAAAAGTAATACTTCCAAATGGTCAGGCTTATAACCCATAGCTTCAATAGCTGCTTTTACCCGACAAATATAACCATGATGATCCGCGCCCCAAATATTGATCAAAGTATCAAAACCGCGTTCAAATTTATTACGATGATACGCAATATCAGCTGCCAAATAGGTTGGAATGCCATTATCACGAATTACAACCCGATCTTTATCATCACCATATGCTGTAGATTTGAGCCATAATGCTCCATCTTTTTCATAAATATTTCCATTTTCCTGCAAAACTTGACAAGCTGTTTTTACATCGTCGGGATGAAGCGAGCGCTCGCTAAACCACACATCAAAATTCACATTAAATGCTGCCAAATCTTCTTTAAGGGCTGCAAGTTTTTCTTTTAAAGCAAGTTCTTTGAAAATTGTCAGACGTTCTTGTTCCGGCATTTTTAAATATAAATCACCATCTTTTTTGACAATGCGTTTTGCCGTATCAATAATATCCTGACCATGATATCCATTTTCTGGAAACTCCACGATCTGATCAAATAATTCTAAATAACGGACATTCACCGAAGCTGCCAAATTATCAATTTGATTTCCTGCATCATTGATATAATATTCACTAGAAACTTCATATCCCGCTGCCCGCAGCAGATTGACCAATGCACTGCCAGCAGCAGCTCCACGGCCATGCCCAACATGCAGCGGCCCCGTAGGGTTGGCACTCACATATTCAACCTGTATTTTTGCTGCAGCCTTTTTAGGCAAGTTTCCATAATCTGCCCCTGTGGCAATCATACTAGCCAATTGATCATAGATAATATTAGCTTTCAAATAAAAATTAATAAACCCTGGACCCGCAATTTCTGCTTTTTCCAGCCAAGGTTCATTCATTCTTTCTATAATTGCTTCGGCAATTTTTCTTGGATTCATTTTCGCAGTTTTTGCTGACTGCATGGCAAAATTCGTCGCAAAATCACCAAATTCTTTTTTAGGTGGTACTTCTAAAATGATGCCAGGCAATGTTTCTATCTGAAAAACACCCTCTGTCATTGCTTTTTGTGCTGCATTTGCAATTGACTGCATCAATAAATTTTTAATATCCAAAACAAAAAAATCCTCCCCTACATTTGTCTAATTCAATTGGTTCTTTTCTTTTTTATCGGCGCAAATTTCAATATGCAAAAGGTTATCACTCTGCCATTGACCTTCCATCGACAATGCATAATCAATAATAACGGTTCCCGACACAGATCCATACTTAATGTTTATATCGTTCGTTTTAACAGATAAACTTAAATTACCATAAGGAGTCTTG
>Ga0302211_10000428_pt1 | contig 15156 bp, 7 predicted proteins | sample II_Fen_E3_3_FD_200234 | JGI IMG/M metagenome (GOLD analysis project Ga0302211, IMG submission 200234) | Peat permafrost microbial communities from Stordalen Mire near Abisko, Sweden - II_Fen_E3_3 | ecosystem: Environmental > Terrestrial > Soil > Wetlands > Permafrost | place: Sweden: Abisko... | reverse complement strand
TGAGCAGATTGACCGGAGGAAGTAGCTAATCCGCTTACGCCACCTTCCAATGCAGCAATGCGCTTTTCAAACACATCTGTCGTAGGGTTTTGTAAGCGGGTGTATATGTTCCCAAACTTGCGCAGCCCGAAAAGGTCTGCACCGTCTTTTGCATCGTCGAACACGTAGGAGGTTGTCTGATAAATTGGTAATGCACGTGCATGAGTTGTTCCATCCACTTCCTGACCTGCATGTACTTGCAGGGTTTCAAATTTCAATTTAGTTGTTGCCACGATTTCTTGATTTTTTAAAGATTCAACACTATGTTTAATAGGCTTCAGGTTGAGAACCTTAGCCAATGCTTTTTGAAAAGAGATAGAAAAACCAGCCATAATATTATTTTTTTAGAGCAAGAAGTAAGAGATGATTATCTGTTGGAAATTCTTGCTGGATTATGTTTATGTTGAGAGTAAATAATTCTTATAATTTGATCTGCTAAAAAATTGAAACAATCCATCATTTTCCTTCTTTTTGCATTGAAGGAAAACGATGGATAGAAACAATAAAACTAAATAACAATAACTCAATTTTAAAAGACCCTGTTTCAGTAACAAATCTTCAAATTTTAGCCATTATTCATTATCCTCAGCCGATTCACATCGTAAAAAATAATTTCAAAATTAATATCAAAAAAAGATCTATCCATTGGTTAATAAAACCTTACCTTAAAATATGCCTATTTATTGTTTTTCCGCGATTCACATCGAAGAAAAACAACTTATAAGCGTTACTAAACAAAATAAATATGTGTACAAAAGATAACAATTGAATATATAAAAAAACGCAGCCGATCAGTTTTCCTGACCGGCTGCGTTTTTGTTTATTTGTAAAAATCTATTTTACGAATATGCACAAGCGTCTAGACCGGTCATTGAAATGATAATGACAGCAACACATATACATGTACATAATTAATGAGTTCATAAAATAAAATTTACAGAATTTGTTTACTATATCATTTCATAAATATAACGATACAAAGATAGGGCGTATAAACAATTACTGAAATACCTTAATATAGTCATTTTTAATACCTTTTTGTAGGTATATTTAGTAAAACTACTGACTTCACGCCAACTCTTTCTTCAAAGGATATTCCTCAAAGGCATATAATAGAGTGGAAAGATATCGTTCGCCAGTATCGGGTAAAACTGCCACTATTCGTTTTCCTTTTTTCTCTGGGCGCTTTGTAATGTTGGAATATAATGTTGTAAAAGAAGTCTATATTCCCACAAGAAATTTATCGGGCGTTATGAGCTTTCACAAATTCTGCCGATTGCCGACCGGCTATTCGACCGAAAACAATAATATCGGTAATGGCATTACCGCCTAATCTGTTGGCTCCATGCACACCGCCGGTTACTTCACCTGCTGCAAAAAGTCCTTTCACAACATTGCCCGATGTATTGATTACTTCAGTTGCCGTATTTATCTTGATGCCGCCCATGGTGTAATGTATAGCCGGTTCCACTTCCACGGCATAAAAAGGGGATTTCGCTATTTCCAATGCCAATCTTTTTCTCCCAAATTCGGGGTCTTTTTGCGCTTTGACATAGGTATTATAAACATCCACCGTTTTCGCTAAAATGGTTTCATTCACATTGATTTTGACTGCCAACTCCTGCAAGGTGGCTGCCTGAGTTAATACTCCTTCCTCTTTGTTTTTACGAAGTGCCGACACTTTGTCCGGCAAATTGGAGTCGAATAACAGAAAAACCGTTTTCCCCTTTTGACGCAAAATAGCTTCGGAAACGGTATCGCGTGTTTCCGTTTCATCTACAAATCGCTTTCCTATCCGGTTTATCAATATGGCACCCGAACCCCGAACCCCTTCGGTAATGGTTTGATGCTTGGTGGGCAATACAGTGGGATGGGTTTGAATTTGATTCATATCCACCAGACTTACACGCAGTTTTTCGACCATTCCAAAAGCATCGCCGGTGGCTCCCAGTTGATTGGTCGTTGCAAATCCTTTTAATTTTGGATTGTAGCGGGTAACCATCACCTGGTTTGCACCAAAACCACCACTGGCAATAACCACTGCCCTGGAATGGATGGTATAAGCATGTCCAATCCCGGTTTCGACTCGTATGCCGGTTACCGCATTATCCGCCGAAAGAATTTCCACAGCCTTGGTATTCAGCCGTACATCCAGCTTCCGCTTTTTAATTTCTGCATTCAATATCCGAATCAGTTCAGCACCGAATGTTGTTTGATCATTTGAAAGGAAATGATTTTCCGGTGTGGTTGAAGCAACTTTTTTCAGGCTGTCAATCCAGTGAGCAGCTTCTTCCGACTGATATGCCAGCACTTTCACCAAATCCGGATTATTCAGGTAATGTCCGCCTTTCATGGTTTCTTCGTAGAAAAGTTCAGGAGTATAATTCCTTCCTTTCGAAGTTCCCGCTGCGTTCATACCGTTGGCATAATTGGTATTTCCTCCAATGAAAGAATTTTTCTCCACCACAATGACTTTTGCTCCGGCTTTCGAAGCCTCAATGGCTGCCGCAAGTCCAGCACCTCCCGAACCGATAATAACAACATCGGTGGAAGTATTTTCTGCTGTCACTGTTCTGACAATCTGTTTTTTGGCTTGCAATGACACACCCGATTTCCGAACGGCATCTTTTACGGCTTCCATGATGGCATTACTGGAAACGGTAGCACCAGAAACAGCGTCAACATTAGGCGAATTGGATTTTATAATCATATTTGGAATGCTGTCAAAAACAATTGCTGTAAAATCCGACTCGTGATTTTCAAGAATCGTAATTTTTTCGATTTGGTTGTTTTTGATGGTAACCGCTACTTTTACAAGTCCGTTTTCGCCTCTGGCCTGTCCGGTAAAAACATTATCCGCTTGACTGTTCAGCAACTGAAACGAACTAAAAATCAATAGTACAAATACCAAGAGCGTAACAAATATTATCGTTATTCCTCTCATTGAAATACGTATTTAATTATTTAAGAGCTTTTCATTTTCAGATTTTGCAACAAAAAGCGTAGCACAGGTATTTCCATAAACATTAGTCGCCGTACGGAACATATCTAAAATCCGATCTACGACAAGCAATAAACCGAGACCTTCTTTGGGAATTCCAGCGGAATCGAGAATAATACTCATCATTACGAAAGCGGCCATCGGAATTCCTGCAGCACCGACCGATGCCAACAGCGTAGTGGCCACCAGCATAAACTGCTGTACAAAATTCAATTCGATGCCGTAAGCCTGCGCTATAAAAAGCGCAGCACCGCACTCGAACAAAGCCGTTCCATTGCGGTTTACGGCCGTGCCCAGCGGTATGACAAAACTGGTAATACGGTTGCTTACCCCACTCTTTTCTTCCAATTCGCGGAGTGTCAGCGGCAAGGTGGCACTCGACGACGAAGTGGAAAACGACATAAGCAGCGGTGAAGCCATATTGGCAATGTGCTTGAGCGGATTGACTCTTACAATGAAAAATAAAACCAACGAGAGCGTCACAAAATTATGGAACAACAAAGCAGCAATAATGGAAAGCAAATAAGCTCCCAGGCTTGAAGCCACCACCACCAACTGATGCGAATCGCCGGCAAACTTAGCAACCTGAACCGCAATAATGGAAAATACACCCAACGGACTGAACGCAATGACCAACCCGGTAATCTTCATAATCACTACAAAAACCGACTCAAACAAACCGGCCAGGTTATTGCGGTGACGGGCTTCCTGTTTCGATAAAAACACGGCAAAGAGTACCGAGAAAAAGATTATAGCCAGCAAACGGTCGTTTCCTGTAGCCAAATCGGAAAATATATTGGACGGAATAATATTGACCAACATATCCAGAAAACTACCCGATTTTGCAGCAGCATTAGCCGGAAGATCCGATACTAAATTCACTCCTACACCGGGCTTGATTACAGTAACAAAGATCAGTCCGGTAAGAATGGCAACAAGCGTAGAACCAGCAAAAAACAACATGGAACGCAATCCCAGCCGCCCCAGGTTATTTCCGCCCACATTGAGCACTCCCACCACGATGGAACTTATGACCAGCGGAATAACCACCATATTGAGTCCCCGCAGAAAAATATCGCCTATCCATTTTACCCAAGGCGTTGCCGAAGGAAATGCAATTCCGATTACAGCCCCGATTACCAACGCAATCAGTATTTGCCAATGTAATTTCATCCGTTCCGAAAATTAAATGTTATCTAAATATTTATAACCGCTACCGGTGCTTAACAACAAAACCGTTTCGTTTTCGCCCAGTTTTCCATTGGTTGCCAAATATTTATAAGCGTGCCACAACGCAGCACCTTCAGGAGCGACAAATAATCCTTCCTTCGACGAAAGCTCACGTAAAGCAGCTAAAATGTCAACATCGCTCACACTGACCGCATCGCCTCCACTGTCTCTCAACACTTTCAGAATCACTTTGTCGGCATAGGGCTTAGGCACTCTCAGTCCGTTGGCCACGGTAAAGCCGTTGTCGATATATTCGGAACGAGGTTCTTTGTTGTGAAAAGCTTTATAAATTCCATTGCAACTATCGCTCTGAACGGCAATCATTCTCGGACGCTTGCTTCCAATCCATCCAAGGGCTTCCAACTCATCAAAGGCTTTCCATATTCCAATGATTCCGGTTCCGCCTCCTGTAGGATAAAGAATTACATCCGGTAAATTCCAGTTCAGTTGTTCGGCAATTTCGTAACCCATGGTTTTCTTTCCTTCCAACCTAAACGGTTCTTTCAGCGTGGAAACATCAAACCAGCCGTTTTCGGTAGCCAACGCATTGGCAAGCTTTCCGCAATCGCTGATATTTCCATCCACCTCGGTCACCTCCGCGCCAAAAAGTTTAGCTTCTGCCTTGAATGCATTCGGGGTGAGTTTTGGCATAAAAATATATGCTTTTAATCCGGCCCGAGCTGAATAAGCTGCCAGTGCTCCACCCGCATTACCGGCGGTAGGAATCACAAAGGTACTTATTTCCAACTCTTTGGCTTTTGAAACGGCAACGCCTAGTCCTCGGGCTTTGAACGAACCTGTTGGGTTATTGGATTCATCTTTGAGTATAACGTTTCTTCCATCAATATGAGGCAGGTTATGGAGTTTCAGAATAGGTGTAAAACCTTCACCGAGACTCACGATATTGGCTTCATCCAAAACCGGTAAAAATTCTTTGTAACGCCAAAGTGTCGCGGGTCTGTTTTTCAACTCCTCCTTAGTCAACGAGTTTGCTCCAAAATTGTATTTTGCGGATAAAATTGATTTGCAATCAGGTTCATCGCAAAGTGTGTGAATAATATCTTTGGAAAAAACTTTTCCGCATTCTACACATTCCAGATGAGAATATAAACTGTTAGTTCGTTGTGTCATTTGTATTTAAATATAAAATTAGATTTAATAAAGAGTACCCTGATGTTCATATGAATGAATATCAGGGTATCACTTGAATTTATTTTCTCAGGAGCTTTAATGATATTTAAAGACAGTAACTCCTGAGCTTATGATACCAAATTATTATAACTTCACTGATTTAGCTCCTCCTTGGTAGATCGCATTAAATAAGAATTTGAATGAACCGTGAGATTGTCCACGAAATGTAATATCAGGTCCAAAAAGATAAACTTTACCTTTGCCCACAGAAGCTTCTAAAGCTGTATTTCCACCGTTGAGATAACTCTGACCCAACGCCCAACCACTACGAAGCGGTTCTGCACTAGGAAACCATGCTACCGGATTTACACCTTTTTGTTTTGCATCAGGGAGTAAGCGAAATACAGGATCGTTGCTATAAAGGATATCAAGATCTTCTGATACACCATAAGCAATTGGAAGAGTATTATCAACTTTTACGCGCAAAACAGAGCCGGGAACATAGAATTTATCTGAAGAGATTTTTTTCTCTGTTCCATCGGGTTTAGTTTCAGTCAAAGCATCTGCAAAAGGCAAATCCAAATATTTACCAAAACCTGAAGAACTACTTCCTACAGTAAGCACAACACCACCATTTTCAACAAATTGTCTCAATTGAGGTGCAGTTTTTGTTAATGTTATGTTTCCTACTCGATTTTTAAATTCATCAGGAATATTGTCATTTCTAGTAGCGCGTCCGATATTTTCACCGCCATCTGATGCACCACGACCACCACCTCCTGTCTGAGGAAAAGCTCCTTCAGGAAGAATCAGTACATCATATTTATCATTCAGATTTCCTGCATCAAGAGTTGATGCATAAACGATTTCGAAAGGTAGCTTAAATTGAGTTTCTAACAACCAACGAATCCAACCTGAATCCATCGAACCTCCATATTTATCCCATAGTGCTACACGTACGGGACGAAGTTTAAGGGCTTCACTATGCGGTTTAGAAGCAATGGCATCAAAATTAAGTCCAATATCAGTAGCTAATTTCTGCACAAGAGCCGTCGTTGTTGGTTTTGCAGGAATATAAATTGTTCCAACAGGATATTTTTTACCTTTAATTGTCAAAGGTGATGTAAGCCAAAATACATCTTGCCCTGAAGCAAGTAACTGAGTAGTTCCTGTAAATGCATCGTTTATCTGATGACTCAGTAGATAACCAGATGGTTTTGATACTCCACTAATTTTTCCTGCAGGAGCTTTAAGCAATCCCTTGATTTTCTCGAATGGACCATCAAAGCTATCTAAAATTCTATCAAATTTGATATCAAATTGATATGCTAAAGTATACCCAGCTAAATCATATGGTCGTTTTGGAGGGCCACCAGGATACTCCAAATCATTGGGGTGATCTTGTGGTTCAAACAAATCTCTTAAATGTGGTCGAAATGCCTGTGCAGCTTTTACTACATACGAACCGGCAGGATAAGTTTTTCCCGCTACCTGAAAATCTTTCGTTGCACGATGAATATCTACACCACCTTTCAAAAGAGCATTTACAAATCTGGTTGCTGAAAGAAAATCAACCTGATCAGAAGGTATAATATAACCTCTTGGGTCACGGCTTTCGGGTGTGTTTAATTTTGTCCATAATTCGCTAGGAATGTTCTGTCCTCCTCTTCCACGGTTTTCACCAGCGGATTGAGTATTCGAGTTGTTTTTCTGTTCTTCTTTGTATTTCGCAGTTGCTGCTTCCAGTGCTGCTATCCGCTTCGGTGTTACAGTCCAGTAATCCTTGCTACCCCTTTCGATAGAATTTTTACCGGCAACATAAATGCGGTAAAGAAAATCTTCACGGAATTTTGCAGCGATATCTAGAATTGCACGATCAGCCGAAATCACATAATCAATACTTTGACTCAAATGCCATATTTGTTGGGGTCCGATAGGCAATGGTTGCTTGCTGTCAGGCAACAATTTTGTAGCAACTAGAGGAATACTCATCGGAGTAGGACTTCCAACAATTTCGTGCATCAACCCTATTTGATTGTGAAATCCAACGGCAGTACGAACACCACCATTAAACCACGTAGAATAAGGAGCTGCATCGCGGGTAACTGCTCCACCCTTTCCTTCGGTCAGGAATCGGTTATGTACTGCCGAAGAAACAAGCTCAATACCGATTGGAACTAATGGATCCTGATTATAATTGAATGGATCTCTAAACGGAGAAATAAACAAAACTGATCCTGCAGGGCCGCTCTGATGTTGATTATAAGTGATTTGAGGAATCCAGTCGATAAAAAATAAACGGTTTAAGTTTTCGGTTTCTGTCTGATTGGCGATATAAGAATCACGGTTATTATCGTGTCCTACATATTTCTGATACAGAGTAGGGATATTCTGGTTACGTTTCTTCGGGTCGCTTTCACGCATATACCAGTTGGCTACAAGCTCCAGACCATCAGGATTTGACGGGATTAAAAGCAGAATAACATTGTCCAGAATACGTTTGGTTTCTTCATCGTTTTTACTCAAAAGATCGTAGGTACTGGAGAATAGGGCTTGTGAATTTACGCTTTCGGTTGCATGCAAACCTCCATCGATTGCTACAACGGTTTTTCCTTCTAAAGCCAGTGCATGTGCTTCGGCATCAGTCAGTCCTTCGGCTTTGCCAAGTTTCACCGATATTTCCTGATAACGTTTTAATCTCTTGAGATTTTCCGGCGATGAGATAATCGCAATCTTTTGGGGTCTTCCTTCGGATGTTTTTCCGATTTCTACAATTTTAATCCGATCAGATTCCTTTTCTACTTTACCCCAATACTCTAAAAGTTGGGTGTAATTGGCCAGAAAATAGTCGTCACCGACTTTGTACTGACCAAACCTGGGTTCCGTTATGGAACCGGCACTGACCATGTTTACGCTGAGAAGCAACGTAAACAGAAAAAGTAAATAGTTTTTTTTCATTTTCTAATATTTTAATTTTTAATTCGATAATCCATTTCTAAAGCTAACTTCAATACGAGAATCATGTAACAGGAGAATTTCAGTATAATTATTTCTCAGTAGTTCCATTCGTTACCCGTGGTTCGCGTGGTCTTCTGGCTTCTCTGATTACTTCTCTTTTGTTCAAATCATATTTTTGACCTTTACTTAAGAAAAAGAACTGACCGGATGACGCAGTGAAATTCTCATTGTTGCCAGTCACATGTTTTTCGCCACTGCCCACAATTGTTTTATAGTCGTAAACAGCAATATACGACTTACCCACCACTTCGAAAGAATCGCGCTGAACAACAATGGCCGTTGATTCATCCAGACCAATTCCAATCAGTTTCGGGCTTTCTTTGATGACATTAATCAAATCGAACTGACGGTTACGGCGCAGAATATGCTGATCGATGACAGAATTCTTCAGAAAGCCTAATCCCTGGGTGTGATCGCCTACCGTAATTTGAGCTCCCGAAGTATCGCCTCTCCACAGAAACGAACCCTGAATACTGGCTCCAGCCGATGTTCCGGCAATCACTCCACCCCGGTTCAATACATCCCAAAATGCTTGATGGGTAAGGGTATTCAGGTATGAATCGGCAATGCGCCACTGGCGACCGCCTTCAAAGAATACACCGGTTGCATTTTTCAACGAAGCAATAAACTTTTCGCTGTTTGCCTCCTTTAAATCGTTGGTATGAAGGAGCGTTACTTTTTTGATTTTGGTTTCCTTTTTCACCAAATCAACCGTGCGGGTTTCTATACCGGCAGAATCACCTGCCGCCGTAGTTACCACCACAATGTTGGCTTTGTCGACACCCCCTGCCAATTCGGTAAATTTAGCCCAAACATCTTCGGGGATTAATCCACCGCCAATAATGATTAATGAGCCTTTTTCAGGACCATGTTTGGTCGTTGATTTGCTGATTTTTATAGGAGAAACAGCCCAAACATTCAGGGCAACAACAGCCAAAATGAGTGCAATAATATTTTTTTTCATTTTCTTAATTTTTAAATGATTAATTTTCCAATCGATAATCTAATTCCGGTTTGCCAGGCACAATGGGAGTGTATTTAAATCCTTCGCCGCGAGCCTTTTGAAATTCCTCTTTTATCGGAATTAGCAATGCCGGATTGGCAAATAAATCGATAGCCGACAAAGCAATTACTTTAGCTGCAACCAGTACTCCTTTGGTTCCAATGGTGGTACCTCCAGCCGCTACATTTTGCCACGAGTGTCCGGGTGATCCCGGCACAAAGGTGGTAGCGACAAATGAACCGACCGGAACATTCCAGCTTACATCGCCCACATCGCTCGATCCTGATTTCAACTGACCGAATTTGCTTTCATCATACGACGTTATCGATTTGACCTTTTCAAATTCAGTCACCGGGGTATTGGTGCTTTTGGCTATTTGAGTTGCATAAGCTACTTCTTTTTCCGTCCATTGCACACCACCCACTTTTTCAAGGTTTTTCTCAATGATTCGGCTAAAAGTTTTATTGGGTAAAACCGGGTAAATAGCCCCGGCCAAACGATGTTTGGTCACTGTGGTACTCGTTCCCAAAGCACCACCATCGGCAGCATTATCCACCCTGTTGGCTATGTCTAGGAGTTCCTCAATGTTCTTGGCTCTTACGTAATACGATACTTCGGCATGTGCCGGAACCACATTGGGCGAAAGACCGCCTCCATCGGTGATTACATAGTGAATGCGTGCATCGGATGGAATATGTTCCCGTAGCAGATTGACCATGTTGTCGAACGCTTCCACCCCATCGAGTGCCGAGCGTCCTTTTTCAGGATTTGCAGCAGCATGAGCCGCTTTGCCATGAAATTTGTAAACCGTACTTAATCGGGCTAAACTGGTGGAAGTATTGACTGCATTTTCGGAAGCCGGATGCCAGTTTAAAACGGCATCGACCCCTTTGAAAAAACCACCCTGAGCGAAAAACACTTTCCCACCTCCACCTTCTTCGGCCGGAGTTCCGTAAACGATTATGGTACCCTTTGCACCTGTGGTTTCAATCCATTTTTTAATCGCTACCGCCCCCGCCACCGAGGCTGTTCCCAATAAGTTGTGACCACATCCGTGGCCATTCCCTTTGGCTACCAACGGTTTTTCAAACGGAACGGTATCTTGCGACAATCCGCTCAACGCATCAAACTCCGCCAGAATTCCAATAACCGGGCTTCCCGAACCATACGTTGCAACAAAAGCAGTAGGTATTTCGGCAACTCCTTTTTCAATCTTAAAGCCATTTTCGAATAAATGCTTTTGCAAAGCGGCACTACTCTTCTCTTCTAAAAAACCGAGTTCGGGAGTGCTCCATATTTGCTTTTGCAATTTATCGTACGTTCCAAAAGAGTTATTCAGATAATCAAGGGCAATTTGTTCTTTACCTGATTTTAGCTGCTTCTTTTGTGCATTCAGATTGAAAGCTAAAAGCGTGATGGATACAAATAATATTGTTTTTTTCATCTTTTTAGTTTTTGAGAGCAAAGCTGAATTTGTTTGCTCTCATAAGAATTTAGTAAACTCCGTCACCGTTTTGTTCCAAATCCGGATCGTTTTTCAATTCGCTGGTAGGAATAGGCACCACCCAATACCTTGGATCGGTGTACTTGGGTTCGTATGCACCGAATACAACTCCTGCTCTTTTAGTGCGGATAATATCGCCGTAACGATGACCTTCAAAAGCAAATTCGTATCTGTTTTCATCTTCAACCACTAACAATAAGTCAGATGCTGTCAAGGTGGTAGGTAACGCGATAGTTGGTACACCGGCTCTTGCCTTGATTACATTAATATCGCTAACAGCTCCGGCAATATCGGGTGTTGATTTTTTAAGTCTTGCTTCGGCACGAATCAAATATTGTTCGGCTAAGCGAAACAAGAATACAGAGGATGATTTGTCCGATTTGTTATAAATTCTTACCAACCAACCTGCAAGAGAAGTATTATAGCTCTGATAGATGGATCGTTTACCACCCTTGAGCGGATTATTCAATAAGGTTGCAAAATCAGGGCTTACGATAAAATCGCCTAATCCACCTTCAGCAGCAGTAGCAAAGTTTGAACGAATAGGATTTCCTTCCGAAGTGCTGCATGCCGCTTCAAAAATACCTTCGGTTGAGAATCTGGTTTCAAACCAGTTATTACCAGCTACAAGGGTTGTTAACTTTAAATCCGTATTCGCAATAAGTTTTGAAGCGTATGTTTCTGCATCAGCCCAACGTTCCTGATAAAGATACAGTCTGGCTTTAAAGGCATATACTGCCCAGATGGATACTCTACCTTTATTCGTATTCCAGTTAGTTCCAGCCAACTTAGTTTCTGCTTTATCAAGGTCGCTTTCCACTTGTTTAAGCACATCCACTTTTTGGCTTTTCTTAATACCAATTTGGTTTGTAGCTGTTGATGGAACAAGTACAATTGGGATATTGCCATAGGTTCGAGCCAGATCAAAATAAGCAAATGCCCGTAAAGTGTAGGCTTCAGCAAGAATTCTGTTCTTATTACCGGTTGTGAACAATGCGTCATTTAAATTTTCGACATCAGTAATTACGTGATTTGCACGGTTTATCAACGTATAATAGCTACCGTAACCACCACCGTTGGTTCTATCAGCGCCTCCTGTTACTCCACCATCAGCTTTTAGCAACGGTACAATAACGGTTCTTAAACTAGCTAATATCACGTTGTCAGCAGCAGTTTCGTAAGTTAATACAGCAGTTCCCGAAATTCCTCTTAATGCTGAATACACACCGATTAATGCCTTATCAGCCGAAGATTGACTTATGATAATATCACCATCCTCTATCTGCGTTTGAGGCGGAAAATTCAATAATGTATTCTCACATCCGATAAATAATAGGCCTGTAAATAATAGGATTACGACACGGATCGTTATGTTTTTGATTTTCATTTTCATTTTTCTGTTTTTTATAATTACAACTAAATTGAACTTATAATTATATTAGGATTAAATAGTTATATCAATACCAAACAAGAAAGTTCTTGGTTGAGGTGTAGTTCCAAAATCCAATCCTTGTACAATTCCACTACCTGCATTTACTTCCGGATCAGGTCCGGTATATTTTGTAAGTAGTAAAAGATTTGAGCCTGTGAAATGTAAAGTTGCTTTCTGCAATTTCAACTTCGATGTAATTGACTTTGGCAATGAATAAGATAGAGTTATATTTTGTAATCTGATAAACGAACCATCTTCCAGATTTCGAGTGCTACGTTGTTCATAATTCGTTGATCCATCAGCATTCTTGATTGATTTTGGTCTTGGAAGAACCTCTGTAATATATCCGTCTGCATTCACATGATAAGAATCTTTATTTTCAGCTTTCCAGTAATTCATAGAGCTTTCCTGAATAGAACGGCTTAAAGTACGTGTTCCACCTGATTCTAGGAATGATCTTGTATAGTTATATATTTGATATCCATATTTATAGTAGAAACTAAAATCGAGAGTCAAACCTTTATACGAAAATGTATTTTTCAATATTCCTTCAACTAACGGCCATGCATTTCCGAAAACTTTCTTATCTGCTTCTGTAATCTTTCCATCACCATTCACATCATCATATACAGCATCCCCGGTTTTAGGATCAACACCTTTATAATCATACAAATAGAATGAATATAATGGATAACCTTGACGGGCAATAGAACCATAACTGGCATTTTGTTGCTCAACATTTAATTGTTCAATTTTATTGATATTGCGTGAAGCGGTAAATGTTGTTCTCCATGAAAAATCCCGGTTGGTTATATTCAATGAGTTCACAGAGAATTCATATCCTTTATTGCTAATGGCTCCCGAATTTTTGGTAACAGAACTAAAACCTGTTTTTCCGGGTAAAGCTTCTGACTGAACTAAATCGTAAGTGTATTTATCGTACAAGTTAAGTTCAACTTCCAAACGGCTTTTAAATAAAGCTGCATTCAGTCCAAGACTCCATTGTCTGGTTGATTCCCATTTAAGTTTTGAGTTACCCAACTGCGATGGGGCTAATCCGGCGTTTCCGTCGTAAACACTACCACCGCTCCATAATCCAAGATTTCCATTACCTCCTGAGATGTTTCCAACAATACCATAACTTCCCTTTATTCTAAGGTCATTGATAACACTTTTTTTAGGGAAAAATGCTTCGTTAATTGGATTCCAACCCAATCCAATTGAAGGGAAATAACCGGCCCGGTTATCAGCACCCAATTGCGATGAAGCATCTCTACGAACAGTAGCATCCACGCTGTAACGATTATCATAAGAATAGTTTACACCACCAAAGTAGGAAAGCAATCCTGTTCCCGAACCGCTTGCCGATCCGGTTTGAGTGGCCGTCGAAGCTACTCTTTTAAATGCGTCACTGGCAAATCCGACTCCTGACACATTAACACTTTCGTTTGTGCTTGCTAAGTAGGCCCAACCTAAATAAGCAGAAACGGTGTTTTTTGCAAAGGCTTTCAGATAATTAAGTGTTTGCTCTGACGAGAAGCGATTTGAAAATCCAACGGCATCTTCAGCAGCTCCATTCGGATAACCCTGACTGATTAATGGACTGTAATAATACGTGTCGTGACCGATATTCCGGTCGTTACTCCACGAAGATTTAAAGTAAAGATCGGGCGTAATATCGTATTTTGCATAAAAATTATTGGTTACTCTAAATCCATTCGATCCACCGTCCCAAGTATCAAGAATTGCCTGTGGATTATTAAATGAGCCCGCTGCATTATATGTTCCGTCCGATTTATAAATCGGCAAATAAGTAGGAGTATGCAATGAGGCTTGAAATAAACCTGAAGGTCCATCACCTACCTTAACGTTAGTTCTGTGGTTAAATGAAATAACATTGCTCGTCCCAATCTTAAAATGATTAGTTATTGAATGATCAATATTGATTCTGAATCCATATCTTGTAAAATCTTGAAGTTTCAACGTGGATTGTTCAGAGGTATAATCGCCACTTAAATAGAAGTTGGTTTTGCCATCTCCACCTGATACTGAGAGACTATTCGTGGTTTGTAAACCGGTGCGAAAAACCAATCCTATACGATCGTAGGTTTTTTGTTCTTCGGGCAATCCGATACCACCATCACTCACTGCTCTAAAAGGTCTGGTAGACCACAGACCATCATTTTTGTAGCATTCGTTTACAATTTGTGCAAATTCAGGTCCGGTAGTCAATTGCCAAAGTTTTCCAGTTTTAGAAAATCCAAATTCACTCTTAAAGTTTACTCTGGTTTTAGAATTTCTGGTTCCTCGTTTTGTTGTTATCAATATAACACCATTGGCAGCTCGAGCACCATAAGCTGCCGTAGCGCTTGCATCCTTTAAAACTGTTACTGATTCAATATCTTCTGGATTAAACTCTGCGAGGGGATCAGCACTTTGCGATTGACTTATTTGTTGAGAGCTACCGGTTGTTGCTACTCCATCAATAATATACAAAGGACTGGCGCCACCAATTGAAGTAGAACCGCGTAAACGAACAAATGAACTAACTCCGGGATCACCAGAGTTTCGAGCTACAATTAAACCCGGTACAGCTCCTTGTAATTTTTCAACAACGCTTGATGATGGTACATTCTGAATCTGATCCAACTTCACGGTTGAAACCACAGCTGTTACAGCATTCGCTTTTGTTTGTTGATAACCAATAACGACTACATTATCCAATCTATTTTGATTTTCAGCAAGATAGATAGTCGTCTGAACAGCTTCGTAAACATCTGCTTCCTGATTTTTATAAC
>Ga0302211_10000420_pt1 | contig 15314 bp, 13 predicted proteins | sample II_Fen_E3_3_FD_200234 | JGI IMG/M metagenome (GOLD analysis project Ga0302211, IMG submission 200234) | Peat permafrost microbial communities from Stordalen Mire near Abisko, Sweden - II_Fen_E3_3 | ecosystem: Environmental > Terrestrial > Soil > Wetlands > Permafrost | place: Sweden: Abisko... | reverse complement strand
GGTGAAACAACTGCTACTTATTCTGCAAACAGAGCGAAGCAAGTTAAGAAAGTACAAGCCATTCATCTGAGACTAGCAAACATAAGAACAGACTATATTAACAAAGTCGTGAGCAAACTGGTGAAAACCAAACCAGAATACATCACGATAGAGGATTTGAATGTTAGCGGAATGATGAAGAATAGGTGTTTATCCAAGGCGATTGCAGGGCAAACGTTTTATGATTTCAGACGAAAACTCACAGGCAAGAGCAAAGAAAACGGCATTGAATTAAGGGTAGTAGATCGGTGGTATCCATCTTCTAAAACTTGTTCTTGCTGCGGTCACATCAAGAAAGAGTTAAACCTTTCAGATCGAACCTATAATTGCTTGGAATGTGGATTCGTTATGGATCGAGATAAAAATGCCAGCATTAACCTTGCAACCGCCAAAATATACAAAATTGCATAGTAAAGCAATTGCATATATGTACCGATGGCTAGTCGGGAATTTACGCTTGCGGAGTGCTATATCAAATGTTAGTAGTGTGAGTAAAATCCACGAGGACAGGCACGGTGAAACAAGAACTTTCTTAATATGGATATTTGTCTATGTTTTAAGTAGCAGGTCTTGTAACGTGATTAAATTTATTGCAGCCGATATGGATGGAACATTAATAGACAGCCGTCATGAAATTTCTGCAGAAAATTGCCATATGATAAAAAAAGCTCAGCAACAAAATATACGTTTTGCCATTGCCACGGGGCGTCTTTATGATGATGTGAAAGTGCTTCTTGATAAATATGGATTAGAATGTGAATGTATTACAATGAATGGTGCTGAATATTTTAATACTGCCGGCGAGTGCACTGCTGGCATTTATATTGAAAAGGAAAAAGCTCGTAAAATATTTTCTATGATGCTGCAAACGAAAAAGTTCTCCATTGAAATTTATACAAATAAAGGTTGTTATACCTACAGTTCAAAGTTCCAATTATTCTGTGGGATGATTAAACGAGCCCGTATCTATCATGCTAAATTTAATATGATGCAGATTTTTCTATACCTTTGCCACAATCCCCATTTTCACCGTATGCAATATATTAAAGATATAAATACATTTATGGATAGTGATATTAAAATTGCCAAATTTGTTAGTTTTGGTGATAATGCCGAGGAAATGTCGGTTTTTCGCAAACAAATGGAAAAGATCGATGGTATAGCTGTATCGGCAAGTTTTGCAACAAATATTGAAATCAATGATGCAGCAGCAACAAAAGGAGCGATACTCAAACGTATTGCCAAAGATGCTGGAATTAAAAGCGATGAAGTTATGGTCATCGGTGATGGTTTAAATGATATTACAATGTTTGAAGAATTCCCCGTCCACTCCGCTGGAATGGGAAATGCAGTTCAAGAAATTAAAGCAATTGCCTCTTTTGTGACCAATGACAATAATAATTCCGGTGTAGGCACCGCAATCAAAAAAGCGTTAACTATATAAAATGCCCCCATTAAATCCACCGATTTAATGGGGGCATTTTATAATCATATCTTGAAAAACTTCACCGTTCCCTGTAATTCATCCGCTATTTTTGATAGTGTTTGACTTGATACGATAATCTCTTTCATTGAAAGTGTTTGTTCTCCCGTAGCTGCCGAAACATTCTTGGTTTGAAGAATTGATTCATTACTAATATCTTTTATTTCATCAACGGTCACTATAATTTCTTGATTTGCTTGAGATATAATTTGAACCGTATCAGCAATTTGATGAATGGTTCCAGAAACGTGATAGACCAAATCTGCTATTTCTGTAAAAGATTTTCCGGCTGTGTTCACTACCTCAGACCCATTTTTAACAACACCAGTTCCTGCTTGCATAGCATCGACTGCCTTCCAAGTTTCTTGCTGGATTTCTTGTATGATTTGAGAAATTTCTTTTGTCGCATCTTGCGATTGTTCGGCTAATTTCCGAACTTCTTCGGCAACAACGGCAAAGCCTCGACCATGCTCCCCGGCTCTGGCCGCTTCAATGGCAGCATTCAGAGCTAATAAATTCGTCTGATTGGCAATTGCTGAAATCGTATCGATAATCTGTCCAACTTTTTGTGAATGCTCACCTAAATTTTTTACAATGTTTGCTGAATCAAGAACAGTCCGCTCAATATGCGACATCTGTTCCACTACCATTTCAATAGAAACAGTTCCTTTTTGAGCAGCATCCGCCGTCCGGTTAGAAGAAGTCTTGGCAACGACTGTATTATTCGTAATTTGTTCAATGTTAGTCGACATCTTTTCGATTGCCTGCAAACTTTTATGAACAGCTCCCACCTGCTGTTTTCCGCCTCCATCAACCAAAGAGACAGATTGTACCATGATATCTGCTACATGTTCTAAATGTGTCGATATCGTAGTAAGCTCACCAGCCAAGGATATTAATTGCTGGGTTGAATTTAAAATGCTATGAATCATCGGTCGTATGCCTTCACGAATTTTATTTAATGAAGCCGTAATTTCTCCAAACTCATCCTTTGATACAAGTTGAATTGGATTACGCCAATCCCCCTGCGAAAAATCGTGTGTCCCATCAAAAATTGACATAATGGACTGTTTTAAAGAATAATACAATGCCAATAACAAATAAAACGCAATAACAAAAACAAATAAAGTTCCCCACAGAATTGATTTTTCATGAGTTGTAATCGTATCAATACGCTGTAAAAGCAACGTATCCAGCTGATTTAAATATAAACGATACGCTGTTGCGCTTTGATCATTTACTTGTTTTAACTGATTTTGTATCAATTGTCGATTTGCATCCGTACCTTGTGTTTCACTACCATTCAACAATGTATGATTTATTTCTTCCAATAGACTCATTGTTGCACGCTTTGATGCAGCAAAGGCTTCTAACCCGCTTGTTAAGGATGTGTTTGCTTTGACAGCATTGTTAACAGCTATTTCCGCACCTTCAATTGTCGATTGAATAGATCCGGCAAGCATCGGTATTTCTATTTGCTTTTCCATTGTCTTATTTGTTTTTGATAAATCTTTTATTGCTACTGCAGCTGCTTGATTTGTCTTTTTTAATAAATCCGGATATTTCACGATGGCTGTATCCATTATATAATAACTATCAATATCTGGATCAAGGACTAACCCCGATGAATCACCAACGATCGCAATCAAATCTGTTGTTTTATCAATAACTTGCTGGCGTGTTGCAACACTTTTGTGTTCGAGCATCGCTTTAAGTTCAAGCCAATGATCTGTTGTTTTTAATTGTTTGCCAAGTTCTGCATCATTTTGATCGATACGACTGATTATTTCCGCACTATTATTCAAATTGAAAGTGTCTGCTGTATCCTGACTTGCCTCGATCAAAAGTTCTGATAACGGCAAAACATATTTTAGACCTTGCCGTTCACTTGCCGCAAAATCCGTTACTTTGAGGATTTCCCCATGAAATGCATATGATAGCAAAAGAATAGGGATCAATAAAATTACAAGCAAAACTAGTATTTTATGCAAAAATCCTAAACGCTGCATTACTTTGATTCCTGGAGCTAAAAACAATGACCCTGGTTTATTCGTCATTTCATACCCTCCCAAAATATTGTATTGCAAAGCTTTGTCTATTCATTTAATATATATATCATTTCAAACATAAAATCTTTACATACACTTCGCCAGCACTGACCCGAATCCCTCTCACAATAACAAAGTCTATATAAAAATAATAGCCGTTGCTTTATATCCATAATACGAAGATAAAGCAACGACTATTATTTTTTATTTTATAGACTCGGATTTGGTACTTTACTCACTACAGTACTATTTTTTTCAGGTTCTCGTTTGAATTTCCAGTATCAGACACAGAAACTATATCCGTATTATTAACCTCTGTTTTTGAATCTTTTTTATGATGATTAACCTTTTTTTTCGAATCTTTTTCTACGGTTTGGACAATTGAATTTAACTTTTCCACAGAATCATTTTTACGATCTATCTCATCTTGACGCTTAGTAATAATGTCAGAAGCTGTTAGCCGTAAATGTTCGTTTGGATTATTAACAGCACGATTAAGTTCATTTTTCTCCAATTTAGCTTCCGTTTTAAGTTTCGCCGAGGTACTGCTGGCCACCTTGACTTGTTTTAAATCTGATCCCATTGATACTATATCATCTTGCGATGATTGTTCTGTCGGTTTCGAGTCTTTCGCAGTCGACTGTTTATTATTGTCGTCATCTGTTTTACTTGTGGTGGCAGCTGAGGCCTTCTCCAATTCAGCTTTTACTTCTTCCAATTGACTGTTTAGGTTTTCCAATAATTCTTTTTTTGTCTTACTGTCAATATCGTCATTATCTTGAATTTTCCCTATTTGGTCTTGCAAATTCAGCATACTTTTTTGCAGCTGGCTTAAGTCTTTATCGTTATAATCCGCTAAAGTACTCTTTCGAAAAACTGCTGCAACGCCAGAACCTTTCGTTGTTTTCCCAGTATTTATAAATTTAGTATCTTGATGAACTGGGGTAAGGGTTGAAATATTGCCACGAGTGTTAATTTTTCCTGAAACAACCATTGCATCCCGCTTCCTTTCGCATCCATGTCTACAATAAGTTTACGAGAAACATAGGATTCTTGCAATGTAAGAATTTTCTTATAAATCAATATTTAACCCCATCAGCCACTGTAAACTCAATACATCAATAAATCGCTTTGATTACTGCTTATATACTTATTTTTTCATCGCCACTTCTAAAACAACGTTGCGCTTTAGGAACCATGAAGTTATTACAACCAAGTCACATCTAATGGATTACGATCAACCAGTCTTTTAAACCTATATTTAGGATAACCAAGCATGACTGCTCCAGTTATCACTTTACCTTGGGGGATTTTAAATAAATCCAGCAAGGGACCATACTTGGCAAATACACACATTTCAATAAGTCCAGCCCAGCAAGAACCCAATCCAAGTGACGTTGCAAAAAGTTCAAGGTAAGCAAGCGAAAAAATAGTGTTCTCTCTTCCATTTAACAAATCATCTGATGCCATGGCTAAAATCAAATGAGGTGCATCATGCAAAATATTATCCAACCCATTTTCTCGATAAGCACGAATGTGGAGAGGAAAACTCCAATGCGATGGAGTATCCTTTAAAACTTCTGCTTCCATCCACTCTATGGTTACCTCCGTAATCTTTTTAAGAATTTCCTTATCTTCGATAATAAGATAAGACACACCTTGTCGATTACTAGCAGTAGGTGCAAAGCGAGCAATTTCAACTAATTTTAATAAGGTGTCTCTTGGAACGGCAGCATTTCTATAACAGCGTATTGATCTGCGAGACCTAAGAAATTGTTGCGCAGTTTTTTCATTTAGAACCGGAAATTCTTTTAAAGTAGGTTGATTCACGAAAGGGGCTTTTTGATTATCAATTGCCTCCTGTGGACATATTGCAACACAATGCCCGCACTCATTACAGTTCTGCGGCTCCCCTGCCACTGGACCAGCTGCGCCCATAACCAAAACTCTAGTCGGGCATTCGTTGATACAAATCCCACATTTAATACATTTTTCTTGATTTATTTCAATTAATTCCATCTATATTCACTCCTGCCGCAAATTTAGCCCCCATTGCAAAGGCTTTTTCACAATCCTTAGGGAATTCTTCTTCGCGCCGCTTGGCCTTTTCCTTAGCATTAAATTTCGGTGCAACATACTTAGAATAATCTTGAAACTGATAGGTATCGTTGACAATCAACGATTCTGATGCACCAAAAACATTCTTCAAAGCCCATTCCGTTATTTGCAGATTGGAATTATAGCCACTATCTTTCATCTGCTGCTCATTTACATTCATCGTATAAACAAAACCAGTGGGTATCTTTTTAGCAAAAAGCGAGGAATAGTTCTCATCATACACAAAATAAGGAAAAATTAAACGTTCGATAAAGGATCTCATTTCGCCAGTAGCTACGCCTAAATAAATAGGAGATCCTAAAATGAGCGCATCCGCTTGTTCAATTTTTTTAAAAATTGGTGTCAAATCATCTTTACAGGCACATTTTCCATAACTTTTCCCATCTTTTAGTTTGCAGGCAAAACAACTTATACAGCCTTTATATTTTAAATCATAAAGATGGATGAGCTCTGTCTCTGCTCCCTGTGAAGCCGCTCCTTCGAGTGCTTTATTCAATAAAGTAGCCGTATTCCATTTTTTCCTGGGGCTGCCATTAATAGCTATTACTTTTTTCATAACGAAAGTCACCTTTCTTTTATCTAATTGCTTTCTTGCTTCTAATTGTATATGATATTATCAAAAAGAAAAGTATGCACTTTTATGGTAGATACTATCGAAAAGGAGAGTAATGATGCAAAAATGGTCACCAAATGAATGTAAATGTTCTATTACATATACACTATCCGTTGTCGGAGGTAAATGGAAATGGCTTATACTTTATAAATTATTTGAAAATGGAATCCAACGCTATGGCGAGTTGAAACGAACCATACCTTTAATTACGCATAAGATGTTAAGTCAGCAGCTTAAAGAACTAGAATCTGAAAATTTGATCTATCGAAACGAATATCATCAAGTTCCACCTAAAGTTGAATATTCCTTAACAGAAAAAGGGACAACTCTCATTCCTATACTGCAGCTTATGTCAAGTTGGGGAGAAATCAATAAACCATGTGAAGTGGTATAAAACCTGAAATTTTATCATGCTAGAGAAGCTTCCCAGCTTTTTTCCAAAGCACGGCGGGTCAATACCCCCGCCATTTTTTTTCGGTACAAGGCTTCTGAGCGCACATCATCGATTGGTGACACCAGCGCCTCCACTTTTTGTGCCGCTGACACTAGAAGTTCTTTTGTTATTTTTTGACCACGTAGTATTTCCTCTGCCGCTAAAACACGAATTGGCGTTGCTGCTACTGACCCTAAGGCAATTCTTGCTTCCATAATGATTCCATTTTCATTTATAGAAAGAAAAGTTCCTGCATTGACAATCGAAATCGCTAATGCTTTTCTTTTACCCAATTTTTCAAAAGCACTGCCCTCTCCCTTTTTATGTCCCCGAAAAGAAAAGCTTTCGATATACTCATTCTTTTTTAGGACTGTTCTCCCTGGTCCAATAAAAAAATCTTTCAATGGGATTTTGCGCCTGCCTTCTATCCCCACTATATTCAAAACCGCACCATAAGCAAGCAAAGGAGGAATCGTATCTCCTGCTGGCGAAGCATTTCCTGCATTTCCGCCAAGCGTACCGCGATTTCGAATTTGTGGTGAACCAACAGCTGCAGATGCCATCGCCAATGCCGGAGCTCTCTTTATAATCATAGCAGAACGTGCAATTGCAGCATGATGTACCGCTGCACCAACCGTAAAAACGTCCTGCGAAATTTCAATTTTTTGTAAATCTTCCATTTCACTAATATCAATAAAAGTGCCAGAAACAATCCGGCCTAACCTTACACGAACCATCAAATCCGTTCCACCTGCCAACAAATGATACTGGGAAGATGTCTCCATTACACGAAGCAATTCTTCTCTATTTTTTGGTTTTATATATTGATAACTCATCTTACATCTCTCCCAAATACGCTTCTTCCTCGCAAATAATTTGCCAAAGGAAGTTTGTTTCATCCGATATCATTCTCGGATCTACCGTTTTTACAAAAGCCTGCCGTACAGCAAAGGCTGCCGCAAAACGATGCTGAATTTCTAAAATATTTCCATATGTGTTAATAGACTCCGCCATACGTTCTTTCAACTTTACCCATTGCTTTCCTTTACACGTTTTATCCGCTAAATATAAAATAGCAGCCTCCGTTAAAACATCACCACGCTTAAAAGCAAAATCCATATGGGATCCAATGAGCGGTGCCAAGGATGAATACCCCCTACTACAGACAAAATCCGCCCCTTTGCTGGCATGATTTGGCTGTAATCGCTCAATGTCATGCAGCAAGGAAGCTGCTACAAGTAGCGAAAGATCCATATGTCCGCGGATTTTTACAGGCAGCCATAACATAAATTGCATAGCCGTGTACGCAACTGCCAAACTATGTTCAATAACAGGTACTGGCAGTTTTTTCTGCTGAAACAGCAGTAAAACATCAGAAAAAGAAGGTAGGTTACCCCTATACTCAGGACCTCTTGATAAAGATAATAGCGAAATAAACAACCATATATATTTTGGGGGATCAAATGCCCCCCCCTCTTCACACAAATAAGCAACGTTATCCTTCGCCATAACAATCATCCTATCTTCTGCGTTTCCTTTTCTGCTAAGGCCTGTACTATTTTTTCTGGCGTAACTGGCAAAGAATAAATCCGTACGCCAATCGCATTGGCTACAGCATTAGCAATAGCCGCTGCCGGAGCAACAAGTGGCGGTTCCCCTAATCCTTTTGCACCAAAAGGTCCCGTATTAGCACGTTCTTCAACAATAATTGGATCTACCTTTGGTATGTCCAGCGAAGTAGGAATCAGATATGTTGCAAAAGACGGCGTACGAATATTACCCTTAAGCGTTTTGATTTCTTCATAAATACCATAACCAACGCCCATAATAGTACCACCTTCAATCTGGCCTTGTACCTGTACTGGATTTACAGCTTGTCCCACATCATGCGCTGCTGCAATCCGAAGAACAGTAACCTCCCCCGTTTCCGTGTCTACTTCGACTTCAGCTACATGGCTGGCAAAAGAATATACTTCATATGGTTCCCCTTGCCCCGTTTCCTCATCAAGTGGTATCGTTGTTGGATTATACCAGCCATGACCAATAGTCATAATTCCCTTTCCCCGGCGACGAGCAATAAGATCTGCTACCGTAATCTTCGTTTCTTTGCCATTCATATAGACCATTTTATTCTTAAAGACAATCTCAGCCTGTGTTAGTCCTTTCCACTCTGTAAGTTCGTTTAAGAGCATTGTCTTTACTACATGCGCCGCTTTGAGTACTGCATTTCCAGAAATGTATGTCTGGCGACTCGCCGAAGAAGCACCACCATCCGGTGTCACTCCTGTATCAGCAGAGGTAACTTTAATATCAGTGAAATCCAGCCCCAACTCTTCGGCAGCGATCTGCGCCAAAATGGTATTTGAACCCTGCCCGATATCAGCGGCACCGACCATCAAATGAGCACTGCCATCTTCCATAACATCCAAAAAAGCACCCGCCGGATTGGGCTGTCCTGTATTACCTATGCCAAAATATAGACTTCCCATACCAATACCGCGCTTTTTATGGGAAACTTTACTGTGTTCAGACTGTATACGAATCTTTTCAAATGCTGGCAGAAGCGTATTTTCAATACCATTTTCGACGACAAGTTTCTGACCGCAGGAAGTTTTACTGCCTTTTTTTAACGTATTTCGCAACCGCACCTCTAACGGTGAAATTCCAGTTTTTTCAGCTAAAATATCCATTTGTTGTTCATAAGCAAATGCAATTTGCGGAACGCCAAAACCGCGCATAGCACCAGCCGTTGGATTATTTGTATAAACAGTATACGCATAAATTTTCACATTAGGAACTTCATATGGCCCCGCCGCATGTACAGCTAAGCGTGTAATTGGTGCTGGACCATAGGAAGAATATGCTCCTGTATCGGCAACCACATTTACATCTACCGCTAAAAGCTTTCCGGTGCTATCCGCCGCTGTTCGATAGTGAATGATGCAAGGATGGCGTTTGGAAGAAGTTATTACCGATTCCTCTCTCGAATAAACAAGCTTTACCGGACGTCTCGTCTTCCAGGTTAAAAGTGACAAATAAATCTGTACGGAAATATCAAGTTTTCCACCAAAGCCCCCGCCAGTAGGTGCCTGAATCATACGAATACGACTTTGCGGCATAGCCAGATTTCGCGCAATTTCCCGACAGTCAAAATGCGTATTTTGCGTAGATGCTTTTATAACAATTACATCATCTTCCATATAGGCAATTCCTGCTTCCGGCTCAATATAAGCATGTTCCTGCATTTGTGTCACATAGTCATTTTCAATGATAATATCGGCCTTGGCAAAAGCAGCTTCTACATCACCACGAATAATTTTTCGTAACGCTAAAATATTGCTGTCACCATGAACTTTCGGTGCATCCTCTTGCATGGCTTCCACCGGATTAAATACGCCAGGAAGTTCTTCCATTTCTATCTCAATCAAGGATAGTGCCTGACAGGCGATTTCTTCTGTTTGTGCTGCGACAAGCGCTAGACCATCGCCTATCTTGCGGATTTTATCTATAACTAGCACTGGTTCATCTTTAAAAATAATGCCATGTCCATTCAGTCCCGGTACATCGTTTGCGGTTAAAACAGCAAAAACCCCAGGTAATTTTTTTGCTTTTTCAGTGTCAATTTTTTTTACTAGAGCATGTGCTACCGTGCTTCGCAGCACTTTCGCATAAAGCATACCTTCCATCTTTATATCCGCACTATAACGCGTCTTTCCAAGGACCTTATCCAGTGCATCTTTTCGAATTACCGATTTTCCTACAACAGAAAGTTCTGGCATTTTCTTTCCTCCTTACTTTTTGGCAGCTTTTTCAATTGCATTGGCAATTTTTTCATAGCCAGTACAACGGCATAAATTCCCCGAAATAGCTTCCATTATTTCTAACCGATTTGGCGAAGGGTTTTCATCTAATAAGGATTTTGCTGACAAAAGCATTCCCGGTGTACAAAAACCGCATTGTACGGCTCCTTCGTCAATAAAAGCTTGCTGCAGTGCATCGAGCTTACCATAGGAACCAAGCCCTTCAATTGTAATGACCGACGTCCCATCAAATTGGGCTGCCAGCAATAAACAGGAATTTGTTGTTTTTCCATTTAAAAGAATTGTACAAGCTCCACAATCACCCTCACCACAGCCAATTTTGGTTCCTGTCAAATCCAAATCGTCCCGCAAAAAATCCACAGCTCTCTGATTCGGCTCTACAGCCGCCGAAACTTCTTTTCCATTTAAAATAAAATGAATTTGCACACTTTTCATATTCGTACTCCTATCACTTGAAAATACCATTCTGTTTGTATCTTAGTTATCCGTTAAAATTATCACGAAGGAACTGCTTTCAAATAAAGACCGAACAAATCTTTTTTTGTTAACATCAGGATTATGTATCTCGAAAAAGTTGATCTGCTACAGAGTGAATTTCCTGTGCTGACTGATTTAGCGGCTCTACCATGCTCGTAATTTTTTCAGCAGTTCTGGCAATTTCCTCCATCAAAATTACCATTTCATTTATTTGTGCCTGAAAATCACCACTATTTTTCTGCAAATCTTCCAAGGAAATACGGATTTCTTTGGCAGAGTCACCACTATTCGTTGCTAATCGACGAATTTCATCAGCCACAACGCCAAAACCTTTGCCAAGTTCACCCACTCGTGCCGCTTCGATCGCTGCATTGAGGCCCAATAGATTTGTCTGATTGGCAATATCACTAATTACTTTAATGACATTGCTAGTTGAAGAAATCATTTTATTCGTCCGATCTGCTGACTCTCGAATTTGAAAACCGGTAGCAGCCGCCTGTTGCGTTCGTCCGGTAATTGCACCAACTGCTTGCGTCAACGCTTCAATGTTTTTAGAAACAGCTTGCGCCGACTCCCGTAAAGTATCTTCCGTATCGACCGGTTGTGTCACCGCAATCGAACCGACAACCATCTGCACCTCGTCATATAAAGGAATTGACATACTACGATAGGGAATTCCATACACTTTTTTATCAACATTCGCCGCAATGCGAATTTTTTCATGAATTGCGCGATAAATCCCTGTATTCGGCACCAATAAATCGCCTGTCTGACACCCTAGATCCAATTTTTTTGCCGGTTTATAAAATATAATTTTTTCGCAATCTGTTAACGTCCACCCGGCTCTGCCGCCAAATAAAGCATGTAAGGATTCTATTAGGGCTATACTGTTTTCCTTATTCAATTCATCCACCATGTTTAACCTTCTGTTCCTAACAAATTGCACCCCGCAAAGCACACGTTTGCCTTTCGTTCTTTATTTACACAGGGCAGATTTTCACCTGCCCTGCACACTATCTCAAGCTTTCGGTTCTGCCATTTCCGCTTGAAGTCCATCCATTTCTTTTTCATCATCAAGCGATTTATTCATCGTTTCTTCTCCCAAAATAAGTACATTCAAACCAATAATGACAAGAACACCTGTAAACACTGCAAATACTAGGGAAAATTTATCGGGTCCGGTAAAAAGAACACCAACAACCATCGGTGCCAGCATCCCGCCAATACGACCACACGCACCGGCCCAGCCCGTTCCAGATGCTCTTGCCTCTGTAGGATACATTTCCGGCGTATATGTATACATAAGCCCCCATGCACCCAGATTAAAGAACGACATCATGCATCCCCAAAAAATAATTTCATTCCACGAAGAAGCATTCCCGAAAAAGTAAGCCGTAACCGCACATAAAATCAAAAACGAAGCTAATGTCGGTTTTCTGCCAATCCGGTCAACCAGTGCTGCCGCCGTAAAGTAACCGGGAAGCTGTGCCAATGTCATCCACATGATAAAAGAGAAAGATTGCACCATGCTGTGTCCGGCTTTAACCAAAAGTGTTGGCAGCCACATAAATATTCCATAGTATGAAAATACGAGTCCAAACCAAAGAATCCATAAACAAATTGTTTTCTTTATATATTTACGTCCAAAAAGCTGTGCCAGGCCAAATGATTTCGTAGAACTTGACGGTTGTGCTTCTTCAGCCTTTGGCATTTCTCCATAGGGAATACCTATCGATTTTTCTATTTCACAGACAATAGCATGTGCTTCTTCCAACCGTCCTTTTTTCACTAGATACATTGCTGATTCCGGAACAGCTTTCCAGACATAAATAACCCACACAGCCGGAAATGCTCCGATAAAAAACGCCAATTGCCATCCATACTCAGGGATAATTAAATAAGAAATAAGTGCTGCCAAAAGCCAGCCTACTGCCCATGAGCTTTCTAATAAAACAATCATCCGTCCGCGATACTTGGTTGGCGAATATTCACTCAGCAAAGTAACGGCTACAGGAACTTGCCCGCCCAAACCAAAACCTACAACGAAACGAAAAAACAGCAATGATTCATAACTCCAAGAAAGACCACAACCACCTGTTCCGAGGCCATAGATCAACATCGTTGCTGCTAATAGTTTTTTTCGACCGACAGAATCTGCCATCGAGCCAGCGACAACGGCACCAACAGCCATACCAATCAGACCAATACTACCAATAAACCCAATCTGTGCACCACTCAAATCCCAAATCTTCATCAAGCGTGGCAATACAAAGGATACAATTCCCGTATCCATCGCATCAAAAGCCCAACCAACGGAAATAATCAGCAATAACCTCCAATGCCAACGACTAAGTGGCATGTCTCCCAAACGCTTTGTAATTCCCATAATAAATCACCTTCCTGCATTTCATTTAATAAAATCGAATACACATTGAACCTTTTATTCACAAGATTACCCGACGATAAACCCCTTTTCCGGCAAAAAAATCCCCTGCCTTCCGATAAACGCCGCAGCTTTCGAAACCACCCCCTTCAGCATCATTTCTTTTGCCCGCTTACCACCATTTTCTAAAGCCCTTGTGATCGTCTCTGATGGAAGAAGACCTGTTTCTTTTACTACATAATGTCCGCGAATATCGGTCAATGGATCTAAGTCTTCAGCCAGAGCAAGCCGAATATTGGGATGATCTGTATACACCGCATTACCAAGGCTTGTAGCACAAGCATCGGCCAGTGCCGCCGATGAGGCTGTCACCATTGCTGCAGAAGCAATTCCTTTAGAGAGACTCCGCCCGCCCAATCCACTACAGGCGATCCCGCCGATACCGTCTTTAGCAAAAATTTCAAACTGTGGTAAAATCGTATCTGCTGCTTTTGTCTGCAAAGCAACTCTAATTTTCTCACCAGATTGTAGACGAACAGCAATATCACCACCATTATTCACCATAACCTTCAAAGCACCAGCCTGCTGTAAAAAATCAGCAACAGAATCGGCAATCGCACCAGCTACCGCCGCCATAGGAGTTAGGGTTGTATCGCCAGATTCAATGACAGCCGCGGCCATTTTCTGCAAGACAATTGGTTCTCTATTGATATCAATCAGTTGGTCCTGTGAGCACGCAGCTATTTTTTTGCGCGCGGCCAACTGACGCAAATTTTCTTTTGCATATTCTGCGGCATCCAGCAAAATTTTTTGTCCACCTGACTTTGTAAAAACAGCTGTCATCATGATCTGCATTGGACCGAAATCAAGAAAAAATTGTTCTTTTTGCCGCATTTATTTTCCTTCTTTCCATTCCTGTAGAGGACGAATCGACTCCATATGTCCACCCAATTGGGCAAATGTTTTTTTCGTCATTGTGTATTCTACTGGTACAACAGTCGCCGGTGTCGCCACCCAGGAAAACGCCTTTGGCACTACTTTTTCTACATCAACCATAAAATTTATTCCACCGCCGGGCAAAATAAAACTTTCTGCACCGCCAATCGTAAGCTTTGCTTTTCCTGAATGCACGGCTTGCGATAAAAGCAAAGGATGTTTTGTCACACCAGCTCGGGCACTGCCGCCAGTACCACCAACATAAAGAGCCGACACACGAGCTTTTTCACAGTTTTCAGAGATAAATGCAACAGCATCTTTTGCCGCTTGCGTCAATGGAATTTCTTGCACAGTACCATCGCTCTGCACTTCCAAAAGACCTGCCAGTTGGGCAGTTGTTTCTGTCACGAGAATTTTCATACCGGAATACGCCCGTTTCATATCAACAAAACTTACGGCTTCCACTGCTGACTGGATCGCTGTTCCACCCCAGCCGCTGCCAGATTCGCCAAAATAACGGCCTCGCGTACTTTTTCTGCCATTCGGTTCAACACCACTATATGTCATCCCGATTTCTTCCCCAGCTCGATGTTCACTTAAAAGTCCGATGACATGATAGTCAAGAATAATAGCTTCTTCTGCTACAGCACGAAGTTTTTCAGCAAACATACCAACTGTTGCACTACCACAACCTACTCGCATTTTCTCTTCCTGTTTTCCATCAATAATGGGTGCTTTACCAATTTCAAGCACAAGATGTGATCCCTTTAACACCTGTAGTTCTACTTTTTCCCCATTGGCAAGTGCAACCACAGTTTTCGCAGCTAAAAAACCATTCTTCCCACTTAAAATGCTGGCTCCACCCAACGAAAGCATTTTAGCCCCATATTCTTCCGTATCAACCATACCGATGACCGCCCCTTGGCAAAGCACGGGTGAACCTTCTGCACCAATATGACGATT
>Ga0302211_10000418_pt1 | contig 15354 bp, 15 predicted proteins | sample II_Fen_E3_3_FD_200234 | JGI IMG/M metagenome (GOLD analysis project Ga0302211, IMG submission 200234) | Peat permafrost microbial communities from Stordalen Mire near Abisko, Sweden - II_Fen_E3_3 | ecosystem: Environmental > Terrestrial > Soil > Wetlands > Permafrost | place: Sweden: Abisko... | reverse complement strand
GTAGGTAATCCATTTCCGACTTTACAATGTGTCAGTCGCACCAATGAAAAATTTTCATCTACTATTTTCCTCAAAAACAAATTGACTTTAGTTGATTTTTGGTTTAGTGGATGCGCACCATGTAGGGCACAGTTCAATACATTGAAAGAATTATACAGCCAGTATAGCAATAAAGGATTTGAAATCGTTGGTATATCTAATGATAAAGACAAGAAAGAATGGGGAAAAGCCATTATCGACGAAAAACTTAGTTGGCAGCAATATTGGGATATGAATAGGAAAGATACGCATAGGTTATCCATTAATGTTTTTCCGAGTAATTTTCTAATTGATAGTAAAGGAAAAATAATTGCTAAAAACATTTCGTTGGAAGCATTGGATGAACTTTTAAGCAGAGATTTAAACTAAATATTGATTATTCCCCTCGCTCACTGCGGCAGCGGCAGCGGGGAGATTAGTCGGAAAGGCCATCATTGAGCGACAAGGAACGCTGCAACAGCTGCAAAACACCTCCTTCAGTTGACAAAACCACTTTGCAGCTGTTGCAGAGTACCTCTGTCAGTCGACGAGACCATTTTACAGTCGCTGTAAAGTACCTCTGTCGATTGACAACGCCCCTTTACACCGGGTGTAAAGCCCATTGTCAGCTGACAAATACCACATTGCAGGAGTGCAGTGCCCTGTCGTTGACCGACAGACCCCCTTTGCAGGCGGTGAAGTGTAATTTTGATTCAAAAAACATAGAAATTTTTCATTTATATATATTATCAATCTATTAAAAACTTATGCTATGCTAATTAAATCAACCAATTTGGGCCGAGCCCGTTTTATGGATTTCTATCAGGTAATGAGTCTTGTTCTTAGTTTTCTTTCCAAAGAAGACCTGAATAGGCTGAATGTGGCACAGGAAGCCAACGACTTCCAAACCGTCTTCGAAATTTTTGAAAAAGCCGTCAAGCAGGCAAGAAAAACCGGTATCACCGACCCCTTGATCCTTGGCGACGACAAGCGAGACAACGTGTACATTGGATTCACCGGATCATTGCAACATGCAACCCGTTTCCCTGATGAAGTAGTTGCACAAAGTGCTGCCACGCTGCTGCTGATCACCGACAAATACGGTTCAGGCGTAGCCCGGCTTCCACAGCGTCAGGAAACCGGAGTGATCAAAAACATCATTGCCGAACTCCGAATGTCTAAAAACATAATGCTGCTCCAAAACACCGGACTGGCGATGTGGCTGGACAAACTGGAGCAAGCCAACAATGAGTTCGACAACCTGTACGTGAACCGCAACGAAAAGGAGGCCGAATTTATCAGCGGACTCACCCGCGCCGAAAGAGCCAATATGCAAGCCGCTTTTGAGAAACTGGTGCGCGCCATCGAAGCCAATGCCTACCTCAGAGGCGAAGACGCCTACAAGCCCCTGGCCGAAAAAATAAACACCGAAGTAGCCAACGTACAGCAAGCCGCCAAAAGCCGCGCAACACTGAACGCAAAAGCGAAAACCGCAGCAAAGTAAAAACTGAAATCTCCCTTGGTTTGGTGCAGTCCGAGTGATTGTGCTGAACTAAGGGAGGTTTGGTTATAGTGTTGATTATACACTTTGTTATAAATAAATAACCACCTAACCCCTCGTTGCAAACGAGGGGGAGGGATGACACAGATGTTAGGTGTAAGTGTAAAAAAAGCAAAAAAAATGAAGACAATTTTAATTATCGCAGGACTAGTTGTTTTTGTAATTCTTTTCTCACGCAGAAACAGAAGAAAAGTTTCTAATCCAATTGATACAATCAAATTTGGTAGTTGCATGGGATTTAAAATTGGAGACCGAAAGCAATTTGTACTTTCAAGAATTAATCACTTAAAACTAATGAGCAACGAAGAAAAGGAAGACTTTGATTTGGAAGAAAAGATGGGTTCTGGAGCAGTTTTATCACAAAGAATGATTTCTACGTCAAAAGGAATATTTAATAACATTGAAGGAGTATCATTTACAATAACTAACGACAAACTAACCTCTATTCATATTTCACTTAAGCCAGAACAAACCGACCAACAAACACTAACTAACTTTATCGAAAAACGGATTATTTCAAATAATGGCAATACTATTTTTAATGGAACATGGAAGAAAGGAAATTATATTATTGTTTTAGAAAAAAAAGAGATGTACATTAATATATCATAAATGTAATAAGAACATGAATACTTTTACTAAAGTCGACATTCAAGAAATTGAGACACGAATAAACAATAAATTATGTCCTTTTTGCGGAGGACAAAGCATTATAAAAATCGAATATAAATCGAACGTGAATCAAGATCTATTTTTTTACGACGTAACAAATTTATGCTGTCATAAATATAAAGAAAATGCAAATCAACTTCTCAAAAAAGAGTATGAATACCAAATGAATATCAAAATTAGTCGTATTATGAACATGTAACTTCACCTCCCCCTCGTTTGTAACGAGGGGTTAGATGGTTACTCGTTTCTAACGAAAAAAAAGAAAAAACGATGTCATCGGAAAACTATAGAATTGAGAAACAAGATTCGGTTTACTTTCTTACATTTACAGTAACCGACTGGATTGATGTATTTACCCGAATGAATTACAGGATCATTATTGCTGAATCGTTAGAATTTTGCCGAAAAAACAAAGGGCTGAAATTGTATGCATGGTGTTTAATGACCAATCATATCCATTTAGTTTGCAGCATTGACAGTGGTTTTAGAATGAGTGACTTTATTCGTGATTACAAAAAATTCACTGCAAAAGCAGTGCTTTATGATATACAGCATTTACCTGAAAGCCGAAGAGAATGGATGCTGTATCGGTTTGAATTTGCAGGTAAGTTCGATAACCGAATTGAGAAATATCGTTTTTGGCAGGATAAAAGTCATCCGATTGAACTAACAACAAATGAAATGATTAATACGCGGATTAATTATATTCACGAAAACCCGGTGAGAACAGGATTGGTTGCCAGAGATGAAGAATATCTGTACAGTTCTGCCAGAAATTACGCAGGGCTTAGTAGTATTATTGAAATCGATGTGATTTAGAGATACCGTTGTTATAAACAACTAACCACTTAACCCCTCGTTGCAAACGAGGGGTAGGGAGAAATAAAAATATGAGACAGAATTTAAAATCAACAATAATTCTCTTGATTCTGAATACAATTCTAGCATTTGGACAAGAAATTAATCATAGTCAGGTGGGATCTAAACCTGGAAGTAAGCCGAATTCTCTCCAAACGGACTTTAATTCTTATTTTCACAAGAAAGACAGTATTTTTCGACTGAACATAGGAAAACAATATCCTAAATTTAAAGCTACCAGCCTGGATAGAGAAACAATAGATGAGAAAAAATTGGTAGGGAAAGTAACAATTATCAATTTTTGGTTTAAGCATTGCGAACCTTGCGTTGCAGAATTTGATGAACTTTGTATTCTCCAACACAAATTCAGCAAAGATTCTGCATTCCAGTTTATATCTTTTACCAGCGATTCCCCTCAGGACGCAAAAGAGTCTGTTGCTAAATTCAAACTATCGTTTCCTGTCTACCCGATTAGCAGAGATGAATGTTATAGACTGAATTTGAATCAGGGTTTTCCTACTACAATTATTGTTGATAAAGCGGGGAAAATAATTTTCCTAAAAAGTGGCGGGTATTTAGAAAAAGAAAAAATTGCTCAATACATTCGGAAACTTGAACAAATAATAGAAAAAGAGTTGAATGCCAAATAGACAAAACACCTAGCAGTTTGTTCTAAACAAATAACCTCCCCCTGGTTGGATACAAGGGGTAGGGAAAAGAGTTGGTTGCGGAGATTAAACCGACCATTATCCGCATTATTTGCGGAGATAACTTTGTTGTACGGAGAATAAACCCTATATTAGCCGCAAATTTAGCGGAGAATACCCATGTTTATATACGAAAATGCAAATTGGCCGACATTTGAGTGGAACAGTAACAAACTTTTACCAATACTTTCGCTTGTGCGAAATAAACAAGGAAGATTAATTGGAAAAATGGGCGCTTTAGGTTTTGAACTTCAAAATCAAGCAAATCTTGAAATCCTGACCCTTGAAATTATAAAATCTACTGAAATCGAAGGTGAAATATTAGATCCCGAACAGGTTCGATCGTCCATTGCCAGACTTTTAGGGCTCGATGTTTCCGGATTAGTATACTCTGAAAGAAATGTGGATGGTGTTGTAGAAATGTTGCTCGATGCGACAAGAAATTTCGACAAGGAACTTGACAAAAACAGATTATTTTCATGGCATGCAGCATTGTTCCCCGGAGGATACAATGGAATGTATAAAATAATCATAGGAACCTGGAGAGATGACTCCACTGGTTCGATGCAAGTAGTTTCGGGGGCACTAGGTAAAGAAAAAGTCCATTATCAAGCTCCTGCTGCGAATCAACTTGAAAATGAAATGCAGATTTTCTTAGATTGGCTGAATCATGACCAAAACACCGACTTGGTTTTAAAAGCCGGGATTGCACATTTGTGGTTTGTTACACTTCACCCATTTGAAGACGGAAACGGACGAATCTCACGTGCAATAAGTGATATGTTTCTGGCACGCTCCGACGAACAATCGTACAGATTTTATAGTATGTCGTCACAAATACGAAAAGAAAGAAACTCGTACTATGACATGCTCGAAAAAACACAACGAGGAAGTTTAGATATTACAAATTGGCTGGAATGGTTTTTAAAGTGTTTACTTCACGCTTTAGAAGCTTCAGAAACATTATTGGAAAAAATAATATTCAAGCACTTCTTTTGGGTTAAGAACAGGTCAATAGTTACCAACGAAAGACAACACAAAGTACTGAATTTATTGTTGGACGGATTTGATGGAAAACTAAACACAACTAAATGGGCGAAAATTGGAAAGTGCTCGCAAGATACTGCATTGCGAGATATCCAAGATCTGATTGAAAAAGGAATGTTAGTAAAAAGTGAACCCGGTGGAAGAAGTACAAATTACGAACTGAAAACGAACGAATAAAAACACCGACCTCCTTTGTAACAAGGGGAAAAGTAAAGTTCCATACAAACATTAAATACAAATATTATATGAAAAAACACATCATTCTCATTTCAGCAATTATTTTCACGTCAGCTATTGGCATGAATTGTCTGGCTCAACAGACAAGTGTAAATCACACTACATCCGTAAAGAAACAACCGGTTGCCGGAGAACAAGCTCCTCCGGCTGACGCAGGGCAAAATAACTTTGGCGGCCCAAGACCTGCGGTAGGAGCTCCGGGAGCTGCCCGACCAGCTATGCGCCCACCCCGCCCCGAACCTGAAATAAAAACAGTTTCGCTCGACGAAATTTCCATGAGTGATCCGTTTATTTATCCGGATGAAAAATCGCACACCTACTACCTAACCAGTTCAGGTGGCAGGTTGTATAAAAGCACGGATTTGAAAATGTGGACGGGTCCGTATAACGTTATCGACCTCGCAGGCACATGGATGAACGGACTTTTTCCTGCTGCTGCTGAAATTCACCATATCGGTTCAAAATACTATTATGCCGGTACGTGGAGCGATCATAGCACGTTGATTCAGGCCGTGCCCCGCCGTTATAATGTTCCGCGCAATCAAACTCAGCTGCTGGTAGCCGATGCTCCCGAAGGACCGTACAAACCGCTGGTGGCTCAAAAAGAATTTTGCCTGGGGCCCGAAGATTGGGATATTATTGATGGAACGCTTTATCAGGAAAATGATACTACCTATATGGTGTTTGTTCACGAGTGGACTCAAATTATCGACGGAACTATGGATTATATGCCACTTTCGAAAGATCTGACCCATCGCACTGCCGAGCCTACTACTGTCTTCAGGGCAAGTGAAGCGGCATGGTCCAAAGAGATGAACAACATAGGCGAAGCTACTTTTGGATTGAAAATGCCGGGCTGGGTGACCGACGGACCTCAAATGTTCCGTACCAAAACCGGTAAGCTGGGTATGCTTTGGTCCAGTTGGGGCGAACACCGCTATGCACAAGGTATTGCTTATTCAGTTTCGGGGAAAATAAAAGGACCCTGGATTCAGGAAAAGGAAGCTTTCAAAGGAGATAACTCAGGACATGGTATGCTGTTTACAACTTTTGAAGGTAAAAGATTGTATATCGTTCATCATACAGAGGGCAAAGGTTCGCGCAAACCCGAAATATGGGAAGTGGACGACTCAGGAGATAAGCTGGTCTTAGGAAATAAATTGAAGTTGTAGTTAAATAGCTACCTCCCCCTCGACAGTTACGAGGAGGAGGTGGCGTAAAAACGAACATGACTGAGATAAAAACAGAGGGTTTTGTGTTCGTAAATTTCATGATAAATTAATACATACCGGGCAACTTCACACACAAATAATCGTTTTATTGAACATAATAAATTAACACACGATAAGAAAATGACATTCGAAGAAATTGTACATCACAGACGTTCTGTAAGACACTACAAGGATCTTTCCATTGATCCGGAAAAAGTAAAGCATTGTATTGAACTTGCTACTTTATCGCCCAACAGCTCTAACATGCAGCTTTGGGAGTTTTATCATGTCACTGATCCGGAAACGCTCAAAGAGCTCTCTGTAGCCTGTTTAAATCAGGAATCGGCAACTACCGCTCAACAAATGGTGGTGTTCGTAACAAGGCGGGATCTTTACAAAAAAAGAGCAACCAACATGATTGAACTGGAAACTCAAAACATTCTGAAAAATAGCCCAAAAGAGAAACAGGAGAAAAGAATCAAAAGATGGCAATTGTATTATGGTAAAGTAATTCCGTTTCTATATTCCCGCTTTTTAGGGATTATTGGTCTGCTCCGAAAAGTCCTTGTAAACCTTGTTGGGTTGTTCAGAGCCATCACTTATCAGGTATCTGAAAATGACGTCAGGGTGGTGGTTCATAAAACCTGTGCTTTAGCAGCTCAAACCTTTATGTTAGCTATGTCCAACGAAGGTTATGACACTTGTCCGATGGAAGGTTTTGATAGTAGAAAAGTGAAACGTATTTTGAATTTGCCCATGGGTGCCGAAATCAATATGGTTGTTACCTGTGGAATTAGAGAAGAACGCGGAGTTTGGGGAGACCGAATGCGAGTTCCTTTCGATGATGTTTATCGTCAGATTTGACAAATATATAATGAACAATCAGCTTCTCTAAGCAGTTATTCAAAAGACAATAAAATAAAGAACAATGCGCAAATTATCAATATTTATAGCGACGAGTTTGGATGGTTATATTGCAAAGCCCAATGATGACCTGAGTTTTTTGAAAGCGGTAGAAAAAGAAGGTGAAGATTATGGTTATGCTGCATTCACAGCCAATGTAGATACCATTATTCTGGGCAGAAAAACATACGATTGGGTACAGCGAGAAATAGGTACTTCGCACTACGACAACGGAGACAGAGACGTGTTTGTTATAACGAGAACTGCAAGACCCGACATTGGCAGAACGAGATTCTATACCGGCAATTTGTCCGACTTAATGCAAGAACTCAAAAGCAAAGACGGAAAAGATATTTATTGTGACGGTGGAGCTGAAATAGTGAATGAACTTATGAAAATCGACCTGATTGATGAATTTATTATTTCAGTTGTGCCGGTATTTCTTGGTAAGGGGACAAGACTTTTTAAAGACGGAAGACCCGAGCAAGAACTGGAACTTGTTTATTCCAACACATTTGACACCGAACTAACACAACTGAAATACAGGAGAAAAAGAGAACAAAAGACATAACTCTTACAAATACAAACTTTAAATTTTATAATAATGAGAAAAATAATCAAATTTGGCGAAGATGTGGAGGGATATAATGTCCCTGTTTTAAACGAGCGGGAAGTACGGGCAGCCGCAGGAATCCTTTTTTTGGCAACCTTTACTTCATTGATGTTTATTCTTTTCAGAGCTAATTTTATTCCGATAAAGTATGTAATAAGCTTTTTCCTGACTGATTTTTTGATACGGGTTTTGATTAGTCCTCGATTTGCGCCCACGCTCATTCTGGCACGCCTGATTGTTCAAAATCAGACACCGGAATATGTTGGTGCAGCTCAGAAAAAATTTGCATGGATTATTGGAATAGTATTAGCTGCGGCCATGTTTGTTTTCTTTATTATACTCAATGCCTATAGCGTCATTACAGGAATTATCTGCCTTATTTGCCTTATTTTCCTGTTTTTTGAATCTGTTTTCGGAATATGCTTAGGTTGCTTGTTTTATCCGTTATTTTTTAAAGAAAAAATCCAACTATGCCCGGGCGATGTGTGCGAAGTAAAAGAAAAACAGTCTATTCAGAAAACATCGGCGGGTCAGATACTTACTTTACTCGTCTTTATTGCTTGTATATTTCTAACAGTTTATCTAATGAATGACAGTTTCAGTAAAAAGCCTCACGCATTGTTTGGAGATGGGAATACGGAAGAAATCAAATGAAAAAAGATAATTAGATAGTAACAATTCAATCATAGTATTATGGCTACCATTTTAAAATCAGAAAACAGAGAATTTAAAGAAGAAGCAAATAAGATTGATAATTTCAGAATTTTATCCGACATTTCGCGACTCAAAAGCGGTATTACACCGCAGCATTTGAACTTCGACCTGAGGCAGCTAAATCCGGAGCAATACTCGGCTCCATACCACTTTCACCGATATGCCGAGGAATTGTTTATGATCGTCTCCGGTTCGGCAACTTTACGCACTCCGACAGGATTAGAGGTAGTAAATGCCGGAGATCTGATATTTTTCGAGATTGGCGAAACAGGAGCACATCAACTATTTAATCACACTACCGAACCTTGTGTTTACCTGGACACAAGAACTTATAACGGATACGATGTAGCTGAATATCCGGACTCCGACAAGATATTCCTGGCTCCTTCGCGCGAGATTTTCAAGAAAAGTACAACGGTGAACTACTTTGAAGGAGAGGAACACGTTAAAGAAAAATGGAAAGATTTAAAACATAAAAAACACTGAATATCGTTCTCTGCCACATAATGTATGTCTCGCGGCTGTCGTATTTAAATGTACGAAATCAGAAAACTAACATAAAAATGAGCTCAAAACATAAAAGATGTTTCGGGCTCTTTTTTATGTTTTATACGAACCATTTCAGTTGGATACACGTTTAGAAATTCGTATCTTTGCAAGTTATAAAAAAAGACACTTTGACAACAAATTCCGACATACAACCTGCAGACGCTTCAGAGAAAGTAGAAGTGATTGGCGCAAGGGTTCACAACTTAAAAAATATAGATGTTTCCATCCCCCGCGACGCTTTGACCGTGATTACGGGTCTGAGCGGCAGTGGAAAATCGTCGTTGGCTTTCGATACTATTTTTGCAGAAGGACAACGCCGCTATATCGAAACTTTCTCGGCCTATGCGCGCAGCTTTTTGGGAAACCTGGAGCGCCCCGACGTGGATAAAATCACGGGACTAAGTCCGGTGATTTCGATAGAACAAAAAACCACCAACAAGAATCCCCGCTCCACAGTGGGTACTACCACAGAGATTTACGACTTTCTGCGTTTACTTTTTGCCCGGGCCGGTGATGCGTTTTCGTATATTACCGGCGAAAAAATGGTGAAATACTCCGAAGATCAGATTGTGGATCTCATTCTGAAAGACTACGAAGGAAGAAAAACTTTTCTGCTGGCTCCTCTGGTTCGTGGACGTAAAGGACACTACAAGGAGTTATTTGAACAGATACGAAAAAAAGGCTATCTCCATGTAAGAATAGATGGCGAAGTGCGCGAAGCCACTCACGGACTCAAGCTGGATCGCTATAAAAATCACGACATTGAAGTGGTGATTGACAAGCTATTGGTTTCGGAGAAAGACCGCAAACGGCTGAAAGAATCGATGCAAAAAGCCATGCAACAAGGCAATGGTATCGTCATGCTGCTCGAAAAAGATCAAGAGGAAGCGCGCTATTTCAGTAAGATGCTTATGTGCCCTACAAGCGGCATTTCGTACGACGAACCTGCTCCTCACAACTTTTCGTTCAACTCACCCCACGGTGCATGTCCTAAATGTAAAGGACTGGGATTTGTCAATCAAATAGACATGGACAAAATTGTGCCGGACAAAAAACTGAGCATCTACAACGGAGCCATATCACCGCTGGGCAAGCACAAAAGCTCAACCATTTTCTGGCAAATAGAAGCCATACTCGAAAAATACGACTGCACGCTCAAAACCCCTGTCTCGGATATTCCGGAAGAGGCTATGGACGAAATTATGAATGGTACCGAAGAACGGTTGCAGATAAAAAATCAATCAATCGGTACCAATTATTTTCTAACATACGATGGAATTTTGAAATACATCGAGATGCAGGCTGAAACAGGAGCTTCGGCAACTGAGCAAAAATGGGCCAATCAGTATTCAAAATCGATAGTGTGCCCTGAATGCCACGGTGCTAAACTGAGGAAAGAATCACTACACTTCCGCCTGCACAACAAAAATATTGCTGAACTTGCCGCCATGGACATTGCCGAACTATCGGCATGGCTGGGCGATGTGGAGCAATATCTGTCGGACAAACAAAAAACCATAGCGGTAGAGATTCTGAAAGAAATCCGCACACGTTTACAGTTTCTGTTGGATGTAGGGCTTAATTATCTATCGCTCAACCGCAGTTCTCAGTCGCTTTCGGGAGGCGAAAGCCAGCGAATCAGATTGGCAACCCAAATCGGATCGCAACTGGTAAACGTTCTGTATATTCTGGATGAGCCCAGCATCGGGTTACACCAGCGCGACAATCAACGATTGATACGATCGCTAAAACAACTACGTGACACGGGAAACTCGGTTATCGTGGTAGAACACGATAAAGACATGATGATGGCAGCCGACTATGTGGTGGATTTGGGTCCGCATGCCGGCCGACTGGGTGGCGAAGTAGTATTTGCCGGTACACCGACGGAGATGTTACAAGCCGACACACTCACATCGGCTTATCTGAATGGTAAAAAACAAATAGAAATACCACAGGAACTTCGCAAAGGAAACGGACATACTATCAGCATAAAAGGAGCACGGGGCAATAATTTAAAGAACATCGATGTGACTTTCCCACTCGGAAAAATGATATGCGTTACTGGTGTATCGGGCAGCGGAAAGTCAACGCTGATAAATGAAACGCTGCAACCCATCCTGAGTCAGCATTTTTACCGTTCGTTACAAGATCCATTACCCTATGACAGTATAGAAGGGCTGGAAAATATAGACAAAGTGGTGGAAGTAGATCAGTCGCCGATTGGTCGTACGCCCCGCTCAAATCCGGCAACATACACGGGAGTTTTTTCGGATATCCGTAATGTTTTCGTAACCTTGCCTGAAGCAAAAATACGTGGCTATAAGCCCGGACGCTTCTCGTTCAATACTGCCGGAGGTCGATGCGAAGTATGCGGGGGCAATGGTTATAAAACCATAGAAATGAATTTTTTGCCCGATGTATATGTACCTTGCGAGAGTTGCGATGGTAAGCGTTACAACCGCGAAACACTCGAAGTGAGATTTAAAGGAAAATCCATTGCCGATGTGTTGAACATGACAATCAATCAAGCAGTTGAGTTTTTTGAGAACCAACCCTCTATTCTGAACAAAATAAAGACACTGCAGGATGTGGGACTAGGGTATATTAAACTGGGACAATCGAGCACTACGCTTTCGGGCGGCGAAAGTCAGCGTGTAAAACTGGCTACCGAACTGTCCAAACGCGACACAGGTAAAACGCTTTATATACTCGACGAACCCACTACAGGACTGCACTTTGAAGACATACGGGTGCTGCTTGGAGTGCTCAACCGTCTGGTAAATAAAGGAAACACGGTTATCATCATCGAACACAACATGGACGTGATAAAAGTGGCCGACCACATTATTGACATTGGCCCCGAAGGTGGCGCAGCGGGTGGAAAGGTTATTTGCACCGGCACACCGCAACAAGTTGCGAACAACACAACGAGCGAAACCGGAAGGTTTTTGAAAATGGAACTTAACCTTTAATATTTCACGTGAAGTCGCAAAAAAGAAATCTTTGCGACTCATCGCCTTTGCGAGAGATTATTTCAATTATTCCAAAAATAAACTACTTTTGTACAGTAAAAAATTGTAAGTCATGCCAGAAACAATCAAAAAGAAAGTCCTTTTCATTGACAGAGATGGAACCATTATCATAGAACCGCCTGTAACATTTCAGGTAGACACTCTTGAGCAAATGGAATTTCTGCCTGAAGTTCTGCGTAATCTTCATTTTATCCGGCACAAACTGGACTTTGAATGGGCATTGGTCACCAACCAGGATGGACTCGGAACTCCTGTTTATCCGCAGGAAAATTTTGATGTTATCCAGTCTAAATTTCTACAGACACTCGAAAACGAAGCCATTACGTTCGACAAAATATTTATCGACAAATCATTCCCCGAAGACAACCTGCCTACCCGAAAACCGGGAACAGCCATGCTGACCGAATATTTTTCGGAAGCGTATGATCTGACCGGTTCGTTTGTTATCGGCGACAGGTTAACCGATGTAGAACTGGCTAAAAACCTTGGTTGCAAAGCCATCTTTATCAGTAATGATACCGAAGCTTTGAAACAGAAAAACCTGACGGAATACTGTGCGCTACAAACCACCAACTGGAATAAAATCACTGAATTTCTTTTTGCCGGTGAGCGAACCGCCACCGTTAAACGGACTACCAAGGAAACGGACATTCTGATTGAGCTTAACCTTGATGGATCGGGCAAATGCAGCATTAATACCGGTCTGAAGTTCTTTGATCACATGTTGGAACAGATTGGAAAACACTCCGGTTCTGATTTGACAATCAATGTAAAAGGCGACCTTGAAGTGGATGAACATCACACCATTGAAGATACTGCCATAGCGCTGGGCGAGGCTTTTGCGAAAGCATTGGGGAACAAACGTGGCATAGAGCGTTATGGGTTTTATTTACCCATGGACGACTGCCTGTGTTCTGTGGCACTAGATTTTGGCGGTAGAGCATGGTTGGTGTACGACGCTGAATTTAAGCGGGAATACGTAGGCGATTTGCCTACAGAAATGATACTACACTTTTTAAAATCATTCAGCGATGCTGCCAAAATGAACCTGAACATTAAAGCCGAAGGCGATAATGAGCATCACAAAATCGAAGGCATTTTCAAAGCATTGGCTAAATCAATCAAGATGGCTGTGAAACGAGACATCTATCAATTTGAATTGCCCAGCACCAAAGGACTTCTATAATTTACGATTTATTCATTTACGATTGAAAACATGTTTTCATCCCGAAATATCATTTACTCTTTTATTCTTTTGCTGGCAAGTCTGAACCTTTCAGCACAACCAACCACCAGCGAGCGTCCACGATTGGTAGTCGGTATTATGGTGGACGGACTGCAACAAAAACATCTGGATTTGCTCTGGAATTATTTAGACGCCAACGGTTTCAAGAAAATAATTACCAGTGGAGCAAATTTTAGAAATGTATCGTACAATATCGTTTCGGCGGGTAATGCTTCGGATATTGCAACAGTAATGACCGGAACAACCCCTTACTATAACGGTGTGGTGGGGAATAGCTACTATCATCGATCCTTGGACGATATTGAATCGATTATACAAGACGACAATCAAGTTGGGATCGGTACAAGTCAAAACCTGTCTGCACACAAACTGCTGTCGAGCACCGTAGGCGATGAGCTCATGTTGGCGTACCCAAACAAATCAAAATGTTATGCAGTAGCCATAGGCCCGGAAGAAGCTATTATGCTGGGCGGACACACAGCTAAAAGTGTGGCCTGGATTGATGATGCAAGCATGAAATGGGTGACCACTGGGTATTACCCCGAAGGATTATCGCACTGGGCTGATGAAATGAATGTGAATGGCGGTTTTCAAAATTACACTGCCCGCACCTGGGGTCCTTTGTTCAACATAAACACGTATTTATCAAAACCTAACCGGGAAGATAAAAAATGGGGATTTTTTTACGACCCAACAACAAAAAAGGCTAAAAATTCGCAGGCAAGTATCCTCAAAACCACACCTTCGGCAAATGGTCTGGTGGCTGAGTTGGGAATGAAAATTTTGGAACAGGAAAATTTGGGAAATGATGTTTACCCTGATATGCTATTGCTGCAATTCACAGTCAGAACGCCTTTTGAAAAATCTACAGCACTTAACACGGCCGAGAAAGAAGATATGTACTTCAGACTCGATAAAGAAATCCAAAGCATTCTTCAAAAGATTAATGAAAAAACAGGGTTGGACAAAACTCTTGTTTTTCTGTTTGGGAACCAAACCGGTGTACACTCGCCAACCGAGCTGGGCGAAAACAAAATTCCGGCAGGATATTTCAATGCCGATCGCTCCATAGCTTTGTTGAGCAGCTACCTGATAGCTGTTTACGGTCCGGAAAAATGGATTTCGGGATATTACGGGAAAAATATTTTCCTGAACAAAGAAAAGATTTTATCCAAGAAACTAAACCTGAACGATTTTCAAAAAACCGTTGCTGAATTTATGCTCGAATTTGAAGGAATAAAAGCAACATTTCCTTCGACGCAAATACTGAATTTTGGAGGCAATAAAGACTCAGAAATGGCCAGATTGCAAAATTCTACAAACAAAATAAGCGTTGGTGATGTAATTTTCACGCTTTTGCCAGGATGGATTGAGGTTGATAATAAGAATAACCCGATTGGTGAATCAAATGCCATTGTTTCATACACTCCGTTGTATTTCTACGGTTGGAAAATAAAACCGCAAAACATTTCAACTTCGTATCAAACGATTGACATTGCGCCTACTATTTCCCGAATACTGGACATACCGATGCCGAATGCCTGTATAGGTAAGCCCATTATTGAAGTTACTCCATAAATCGGGCTTTAGCAGAAGAAAAAGCGCATAAAAAAACAATGAGATCAAATACAGGAAATAAAATAATCCAACATATGGAACAAGGGAAACCTCAATACAATTTTGATGAAGTTATAGACAGACGCAATACAAATGCCGTGAAATTAGAACGCTGTAAAACATTGTTCGGTACCGAAGATGTCTTGCCACTGTGGGTTGCCGATATGGACTTCAAAACTCCCGACTTTATCATTAAAGCCATTCAACAACGTTTGGAACACCCTATTCTTGGATACACTATGTTGCCCAAGGAGTTTTATTCGTCAACAAGTAAATGGATTAAAGAGCACCACGACTGGGATGTGCACCGTGAGTGGTTAGGCTTTCTGCCCGGTATTGTTCCAGGATTGTCGTTTGCCGTTCAGG
>Ga0302211_10000417_pt1 | contig 15371 bp, 13 predicted proteins | sample II_Fen_E3_3_FD_200234 | JGI IMG/M metagenome (GOLD analysis project Ga0302211, IMG submission 200234) | Peat permafrost microbial communities from Stordalen Mire near Abisko, Sweden - II_Fen_E3_3 | ecosystem: Environmental > Terrestrial > Soil > Wetlands > Permafrost | place: Sweden: Abisko... | reverse complement strand
TACTTAAACTGTAAAGCTTATTAGTATCGAGTAATTTTAACTGACAACAAAAACAGAATCAATAAACACAAAAGTGTAAACTGAAATCAGGTAAAGACATCTTGAGCAAAACGAAAGCATCTTTCACTCAAAACATAAGCATCTCCCTTCAAAGACTAAAGCATCTTTTATTTGCCGGATGCTTTTCTTTTTTTACGGCCTCGCATCCTCTTCGCCGAACTGACTATCAGCACTTTCGTCCTGCCAACTGCTTGGTGGAAAGATGGGGAAAGGTGACGGCAATTCTTTCTCATAAAGAAGTTTGGAGAGAGTATGAACAACAATCCAAACAGAGTTGTACGAACTATTACTTCCGGAAATCATTCGATTGATAGTGATGGTTGAAATCTTTATCATTTGGGCTAACTCACTTTGAGGCATCCCTAATGCATTCAAAGCTTGCAAAATATTTTCGCCAAGCTTACCTCCATGCATTGAATCGTAAATTTGTTGATGAGTTTTAAAACAAACCACATTATTTGGCGGAGAAATACTGGGACACTTCGGTTTGAGCGGTTTGATCTTCTCCTTTGCACTTTTAACGGTTGAAACACTATCGGCCATAGAGACCTCTTTTTTTGACTTTGCTGCTTCTGAGGCAACACTTGACTGACTTTGACTGTCAATCTCTTCTTTTGATTCTAAATCCATTTTTTCTTTGAACTTTAGAAGTTTTAAAAATGTTATTACTCTTTTATTTATCTATCAAGATAAAGCTACCCCGATAGGTACAAATGCAAAGATCGGAATTATTACGCAATATCTACTGCACACGGATGTAATTTTTTCATTGCACCTCGAAAATATTACATCCGTGAACACCACCCTGCCTAAAGTCGCCGTACCTTTGTTGTCGAAATGAAGACGAAGACGGCACGATTTCCGACACGATTGCCAACTTTCTTTCCAAAGAATTTTTCGAAGAGATCTACCCCCGTATTTCAAGTTTTTATTTATTATATATTTTTATTTATTTAGTTGCATGTAAAAAATCGTGGAGTGATTCATAAAAAAAACAAGGACTTTTAAACTCAAAAACAAACAATAGTTAGTTATGAAACAGACTTTAAACCAAGGCTTTATAAGCATAAAAAGAAAGGCTTTCGACGTGCGCATATCGGATGTAAAAACCGTGAAAAACTTTGAAGATGCGTGGATTCGACTACTCACGCTGGTAAACTTTAGAGACGGCAAGGTGCGGCTCGGGAAAACGGAGTTGACTTGCCGCGAGGGGGAATCGATTCGGCAACTTAAATCGTGGGCGGCATTTTTCGGATGGTCGCGCTATCGCACGAAAATATTTTTTGATAAACTCACTGAGATGCATCTCGTGCAAACGAACTGCTATAAGGGGCACTTCATTGTGCGGGTGGTGAACTACCACGAATGGGTGCCGAAGCGGGCGGTGGAAACGAAGGTGGACGAGGAGACGATGAAGCGGGCATTCGAGATTTTCTGGTCGGAGTATGAACGCATCACGGGCATCCCGAAGGCGGATCGCTTGGCCACGTTTACGGAATGGCGGGTGCTGACGGAGGAGGATATGAATCTGGCTATTCAGAACATTCAGCCTTACTTCGAGGCGGTGTACGAGGCACAGATGGGCTACAAAAAGTCGGCTCGCCATTTTTTGAAGGAACGCAGCTTCGTGCTGAACTAACGGCTTCGCGCTAAACGAAAGGCATTTGCTAAATGAACGGTATTATAAACTTTTTTAAACAAGATTACAATGAATAATTATTCTGACAAAAGGTATCCCTCTAAACAGAAGAATACACAAACGAAGGGACTACTAAACAGCGACGGGAGGTTGCCGCCTTACAACAAGGACATTGAGGAATTGGTGATTGGGGGACTGATGGCGCACGAGCAATCGTATCTGCTGTATGCGGATGTGCTGAAGGAGGAGATGTTTCACGAGGAGGCTACGCGACAGACGTTTCTGGCGATTATGCGACTGGCTGCTGAAGCGGGCAAGGTGGAGCTGTGTGCGGTGGTCGACATTTTGCAACGCATGGGCAAGTTGCAGGAGATCGGCGGGGTGTACACGGTATGCTCCATGTCGAACAAGGGGGCGACAAATACCATGCTGGAGCGAAATGTGAAGATTCTTCGGGAGCTATATATGCGCCGCGAGTTGCAGGTGGCGGGGGCGAAGATTTTCGACCATAGCACGGATCTGACAATCGACATGGCGGATACGATTGCGGAGATGACCACAACGTTGGAGAATTTGGTACAGGGTTTGGACACGCTGAAGGAGGCACGTACGATGCCGACGTTGGTGGAGGATGCGTTGCGTGAGGTGCGGCTGTTGATGGAGCAAGGTGCGGAAGGTTTGGTGGGGATGTCCACGGGGCTCGACGACTTGAATCTCCTCACTGGGGGCTTGCGCAACGGGGAACTGTGCGTATTGGCGGCTCGGCCTTCTATCGGCAAGACGGCGACGATGCTGCACTTTGCCATGGCGGCGGCGGAACAGGGTCGCAAGGTGTTGGTGTACAGTGCGGAGATGAGTGCAGAGAATCTGGTGAAGCGTTGCTTTCTTCGGGTGAGCGATGTGCGTGCGGAGGGGTTGCGTTTGGGTACGCTGACTTCGGAGGAGTTCGAGCGGTTGTCTGCACAGGCGCACAAAGGGTTGAGTAAGTTGCCGATTCTCATCGACGACACGCCGGGGATGAGCATGATTCACATTCACAACTCGGCGAAGATTTTGAAGGCGAGGATGGGATGCGATGCGGTGTTTATCGACTATCTGCAGCTCACGGATATGATGTGTTTTAAGAAGGGCAACCGCGAACAGGAGGTGGCGGCAGCTTCACGTTTGGCCAAGCAGATGGCGCGCGAGATGAACTGCCCGGTGGTGCTGCTTTGCCAGTTAAACCGTAAGTTGGAGGATCGCGGCATAAAGGCACGGCCGATGTTGTCGGATTTGCGCGAGTCGGGTGCTATTGAGCAGGATGCGGATGTGGTAATGCTGTTGGATCGCCCTATTGTGAGGGGGTTGACGCAGGATCCGGAGAACCAGTATCCTACGGAACACTTGGGGATGATTTATGTGGCGAAGAACCGCAACGGAGCTACGGGTACGGTGTACTTTGAGCACGACGAGACGTTGATGCGGGTACGGAAGTTTACGCCTCCTGCTAAGAAATTGGCGGATGCGTTGGCGGCAGGTGCTCGTCCGATGCCGATGCCGACTCCCGATTTATTCCACGAGAGTAAGCGGTATCGTTCGCCGTCGGAAGACGATGATTATTTGCCGTTCTAAGGCTCTATCTGCGATTCCGGCTCTACCTGCGGTTCTAGAACTTACTGCGCTGGAATTCTATAAAAAAAGAAATGCTAGAGATGATAGTAAACATCTCTAGCATTTCGCTATGTTCCCTTTACGCCTCTAATTAGAAATTATATCCTAAACGGCAATATATACCATTCATTCTCATAGAAACGCCATCTGTTTTCGACAGATTTGCTATTCCGAGTTCATAACCTACTTTTAAAATTTCTGAATCCAATTTAACATCACCTCCGGTTTTTGCTAAATTATCAGACTTTTGAAAATGGATAATCAGTATATCCGCTAGATCCCTCTGCAAAAGCATAATATTTAGAACGATCGGGCTGGGTAAGAGGAGCATCGGTTGTAAATCGCTCCACCAAATCAGGATTTGAGATATAAAGCTCTCCAAAAGAAACCAGATCGGTTATTCCGTCTTCTATGGCCTGATTGGCTGTATCTCTCACAAATCCCTTATTGATCATAAGAGTGCCTTTGTACAACTGACGATAGTGTTTGGCAGTTTCTAATACCACTTTCATCGGGTCAACGGTTTCTTGAATTGTAAATCCGGAAATATGAAGATATGCCAAATTATATTCGTTAAGCCTATTTACAATATATTCGTAGGTAGGCGTAGTTTCTTCGTCAACAACAATTCCAAAGGTTTTATCCATTGCCGGAGCTATGCGGATACCTACCCGATTTAGTTCGCAGGTCTTTTTAATTTCGTCCAGCACATCAAAAAGGAATCGGGCTCTATTTTCTATCGAACCGCCATATTCATCGGTACGCGTGTTTGCACATTTAGCGAAGAATTGGTGAAACAGATAACCGTTGGCCGCGTGCAGCTCAACTCCATCAAAACCCGCCTCAAAAGCATTTTGGGCTGCCTTGGCAAAATCTTGGATGGTTTGTTGTATCTCTTCCAAAGTCATCTCTTTCGGGGTAACTGTATCAACAAATCCTTTAGCTGCATAAGCGCGAAAATTTGGATTGATAGCAGATGGAGCCAAAGGAAGTTTGCCGTTCAGTAGCTCAGGATGAGAAATACGTCCAACGTGCCATAACTGCGCGAATATTTTACCGCCTTTGGCATGTACCCTTTCGGTTGTTTTTTTCCAACCGTCAATCTGTGGCTGAGTGTAGATGTTTGGCACATTAATAGAACCAATAGCCATCGGGCTAATGTGCGTACCTTCACTTATAATAAGACCTGCCGATGCACGTTGCTCGTAATATTCGGCAATAAGATCGGTTGCTGCCAATTCAGGGTTATTGGCCCTACTTCTGGTCATGGGAGCCATAACCACTCTGTTCTTTAAACTAATCCCGTTAAGATTGTAGTGCGCTAGTAGTTTCATATTGATTGATTGATTTCAATTTACTTATTTTTTCAAAAACAGGATAACCGGGAAGATAGCCCATTTTAAGCATAAATTCATTATTTTGTTCTACATCTGGTTATTATGATTCGCAAAGATAATCATTTTATTTAAAAAAACAATAATATTAAGCATCTCCCGATTGCGCCCTGTTTCAGATGTTTTTATTTTTTGTGGGTTAGTTTCGGTGAATATCGATAAGGAAAGGTATAGAGGGTTTCAATGCCCGAAATGGCTTCGGATTCATTGGTTCGTTTTTAGAAACGGCTCGATGCACGCTATTTTATGGCGTTGGATAATCACCACGACAACATGGACTTGTGCGACAGCAAATACCAAAAAATGATTTTCTAGATAATTTAATGTAGTGGTAGCCCGCCCTTCGCTGAACAGCGAAGGGCGGGCTTTTTTGAGAATGCGGACGCGTTTTAAAAAATACGGCCCTATTTTAAATTGCAATCAAACGACTTATTATAAACCAATTACAAACTAAAAGAATAAAATACGGCCCTATTTATAAAAATACGGCCCCATTCATAGATATTTTTCGAATTGATCTAAATCCTTTATATATTTAGTCGCTCTACCAACACCAATCCTTTTAATAACTTTGGATTGTTCCAATCTACTTACTAGATTCCTGACTTGTTTTACTGTAAGTTTCCCTATAAAAGCTTCAGTTAGCGTGCTTCTACTTATACTGTCATTCTTATCAAAACAATCATTCAGTACTTTTAATTGTTGCGGAGTTACCCCCTTAATACTCACTTTTGGAGCAGCAAACTGATTATATCGGTCTGCTAATAAGTAACTCGTATCGTCTTTATCTTGCAAAACAATAAGTTTCTCTTTTTTCAACTTATCTATAACCGTAGCTTCCAATCCGAAACAAATTCCTCTACGTATTTTATCTAATGTCAACAAATCAAGAACGTTTAGTTTGTCGTCTCGGCTACTTTGAACTTCCCTTATAAAGAACAAAAATGCTTTATCTTGAATTTCTGCTTTAAAAGTTAAGTTGACTTGATAAGCATCTGTTTTTGAATAGTCGGGTAACGGCTTGCTTTCCATGATGCAGTGATAAAACATTTTATCAACTCCCTGCCCTGATCGTTCAACCAATCCGGTCTTTTGCAGTATTTCTGTCAAACGCTTACTTCGTGGAATACTATTTACGGTTAATATATTATTGACATCTACGCCAATAGGGAAGCCCCCGGCATTGGAGATGGTAATCTCATCCGGATATTGCTTAATTACAATATCGCTTTGTATTTGGTAACTACGGTGAGCCACGGCATTCAATACAGCTTCTCGAATAACTTCTTCATTAAAAGAAGGTACATCATAAATGTAAGGGCCTTCACTGATATGCAGCAATGGATTGCTTGCCGGTTGATTAATATAACTCCAAACCTTGTCAATCCCAATAAATAAGGGCTCCTGATATTCGGCTCTGGCAGTATAGGGAATCATAGAATGATTTAAGCGATACTCAATAACGATATTACATTGTGGCAAGTATTTCTTGATGCTTGCTTTTTTCCCTAACATGATTAAAGCTGCATAATTAAGCTTCCCATCTTGCAAGAGTTCCAAATCCGACAAAACCTGATCATCCGGCAAGGTAAGAAAGGACTTGTTATTCTGCTTTTCTGCATATTTCTGCTTCAAGATTTGAATCGCTTGTTTATCTAATTCTTCAATCGTTAAGCCAACACATATTTTAGCTGAGAAATCAGGCTCTTGCTCCGACAATATCTTAAATATTTCCTGATCGGACATATCCCGTAAACTTTCGCCTGTACGCATCAAGGCAACACCTTCAAATTTTAGTAACTTTCCTATTGGACGAGGAGGAATATTGATAACAAGCACACGCTTCTTTGCTTCATAGAGTTCTTCTGTTTTTACTCGAATAAGCAGACGTTTATAAATTTCATCTTCTAAATCGCCTATTTCTCCCTCGGCAAAGTTTGTACCTACCACTTCATGAGGCAATTTATCGGCCATGCCTAATACAAGCCGTCCGCCTCCTTCATTGGCTAGTGCCACCACATAACCCAAAACACAACGTCTGCGTTCCGCCGGATCGCTGTGTTTACCTCCCGCAAAAGGGTAATTCTTTCTAGCTTCTTTAAATTCAACTCGATCTTCGCTTTCTCGAAGCACCTTGAGTTCTGATATTTGACTCATAAAATCTTTATTTATGAAGATGGTTTTGACTGTAATTAATCAACACTAGGTTGACGCCAATACCTACATAGCACAAAAGTATCGCTTTTAAAGCAAAAAATCAAGCGACTCTTAAATTATTTTCAGATTTCTCGTTGTTGTTTTAGTTCTTTCTACTGATATTTGAACTTTTAGCATCTACTTAAAACTCTTTTTACGGTTCACCGAGCTGCTCTACGATGCAATGCACCATGCGGGGAGTAAGTACGCGTTGTTCGGTGCGGTAGCCAAGGCTTTGCAGGAGCGGTAGGAGTCCGGGACTGGCATTGATCCATCTCCGCAACATCTGTCGCGCCACGGCAGGCGTGAGTTGGGGGTTGTATAACTGGGCGAGCTCGCTCTTGGAATAACTTCGTACGATAAATTCTTCTACGGTTTTCATTTTTTCGTTCGTATTTTAATCTTTAATATCCATAATATTTTACTTACAAAGATACTAATTTATATGGATATAAACAATATTTTAGCAATATTTTAATATAGAAAGAGCGTATACTAAGGAAAAAAAATATAACTTTGCACCTGTCCCTAGCTGCGGAACGTTAGGGGCATTTTAGAAAAAAAACAAACACAAAAAAACTTGATTAAAATGAATGACTTTTTTATTGCGATGCTGATTGGATCAGCAGCAGGAATTATCGATGTAGTTCCTATGATTACCAAAAAACTTGACAAAGAGAGCTGTCTTTCGGCCTTTGTTCATTATTTTGCATTAGGCTTAATTATTCCTTTTGTGAACTGGGATTTAGCACCTTGGTTTAGTGGAATCTGCATTTCACTTTTAACAGCCTTGCCTGTAATGATAATTGTTTATCGAGAAAACAAGAGAGCAATCATTCCGATATTTCTGTTTTCAGTACTGTTAGGAGCCGGCATTGGATTAGCAGGTGCAGAATTCATTGGATAAATTCATGGGATAAGTTATAACTATTAATACTAAACAGCTTCGGGTTGCACCCTGTTTCAGACGTTTTTGTTTCTTGTGGGTTAGTTTCGGTGAATATCGATTAGGAAAGGTGTAGAGGGTTTCAATGCCCTATTCGGAGCAGAAGAAAGGCGGTATCTTTGTGCTATCGAACGGAGGGGGAAAGAGCTCACTGCCTCGGGGAGAGCGGGCAAAGCCTGAACTGGTTTTGCCAAGTTTAATTTTCTAATGTATTAATTTTAAAAGAAAAAGAATTATGAACTATCGATTAATGAAACGTAAAAACCCACAGACTAAAGCGTATGCATATTATGCCATTGCTGTGGCTAGTGGAGAGAGTACTTCGGACGAGATTGCTTCGGCTATTGAAAGGAGTAGCACTTGTACCCGTGCAGATGTGTTAGCGGTGTTAGCTGCTTACAACGACGAGATTTGCGAGCGACTCAAGCAAGGACAGATTGTACGCTTGGGCGACTTAGGCGCACTCCAGTTTGGCATTCACAGTGGGGCTGCGGCTACTGAGGATGCTTTCCAGGCAACTATGATTAAGAAGGCTTCGGTATGCTTCCACGCCGGGAAATCGCTGAAGTCGGCTAGCGGTGATGTTTCGTACAAGCGGGTGTACAACAAGCAGGATCTGCCTGCTGCAACTCCGAAAACCGGCGGATCGACTTCCGATACTCCGAAAGCCGCTAGTGCTTCGACAAATGCGGCTTCTACTTCGGCTTCGGCTAATTGATAACGCTTTGCAACGATGAAAATTAATTTAATTATCGAAAAAGTGATCACGTTATTAGGCTGGATCATAGGCACTCGTAGCAAGGACGATGAGGGAGCGGTGACGGAGTTCACGGCTTTTGTGAAGGAACAACTAACCTTCCTCATGGAGCAGGTGAAGGCCTTTCAAGGCGATTACATTGCGGTGTGCGAGAAGATCAACACGATGTACACGGAGATGCAGGCTCTGCAAGAGCAGCTCAATCGTGCGGAATTATTGAAGTGTGAGAATACGGAGTGCACGCAACGTGCTACGAAATAAGCACGGAGCTGTAAATGATAAAGAGAGAATGTCGTTATAACATTCTCTCTTTTCTTTTTTATTTTGCCTGAAATAATACTATACCGACAATAGATATGCGTAAACCGCTATATTATAGTATTTTAAAGAAAAAGACTTGCGAGTGAAGATAGTGAAGATTATATTTGCGACACAACTTTATAATCTAAAAAGAGATGAGAACTAGCTTTTTTAATGCATTCCTAGGAATAGGGCTGTCTTTTGTAGCACTTTCCCCTTTGAAAGGACAAGATGGTTCGTCCACAGTGGAAGAACCGATGCAAACGGGCATATACGAACCGACTTGGGAAGGATTGAAACAGTACGAGGCTCCGGAATGGTTCCGGAATGCTAAGTTTGGAATTTGGGCACATTGGGGCCCACAGTGTGAGGCGGAAGATGGCGACTGGTATGCACGCTTTATGTATTTTAAAGGAACGGATCAGTACAATTACCATGTGGCCAATTTTGGCAATCCGGCTACTTTCGGCTTTAAGGACTTGATAAACGTATGGAAGGCGGAGGAGTGGAATCCGGATTCGCTGGTACGTTTTTATAAACGGGTCGGCGCACGCTATTTTATGGCTTTGGGCAATCATCACGACAACATGGACTTGTGGGACAGCAAATACCAAGAATGGAATTCGGTAAATGTGGGTCCAAAGAAGGATTTGATTGGTGGCTGGGCGGCTTCTTGTAAAAAGTATGGGATGCCTTTCGGGGTGAGCATACATGCTTCGCATGCGTGGACTTGGCTGGAACCTTCGCAGGATTTCGACGGGAAGCTAACGAAAGCGGACGGGGTTGGCAAATGGTGGGAAGGACTCGATCCACAAGAGCTATATGCTCAGAATCACGACCGAAGTGTGGGAAGTACCAGTTCGGGCACTATTCATTCGCAATGGGAATGGGGTGCCGGGGCTTCACAGCCTTCGGAGGCTTATATTCGCAAGTTTTACAATAGAACTTTAGATGTAATTAATAAGTATAGCCCTGATTTACTTTACTTCGACGATACGGCTCTTCCTTTTTATCCCATAAGTGAGGTTGGCCTGAAAATTGCAGCACACTTCTACAATAAGAGTCTGAAAGATAACAATGGCTCTATGCGGGCGGTTATCATGGGCAAGAAACTTACCGACTTGCAAAAAGAGGGTATGTTATGGGATGTGGAACGCGGCATTCCCGACCGTCTGCAAGAAAAGCCGTGGCAGACGTGTACATGTATTGGCGACTGGCATTACAGTCGCTCGATTTACAACGCTGGCAGCTATAAATCGGCTGCTACGGTGGTTAAGATGTTGATTGACATCGTAAGTAAAAACGGTAACTTGCTGCTTAACATTCCGGTACGTGGTCGCGGAACGATCGACGAAAAGGAGGTGGCTGTACTTAATGGTATCGCGGCATGGATGGACATTAATAAGGAGAGCATTTACGATACGCGCCCTTGGACGATATTCGGAGAAGGCCCTACGGCAGATGCGGCAAATCCGCTTACGGCTCAGGGCTTTAACGAGGGCACGAACTATACGGCACAGGATATTCGCTTTGTGCAGAAGGATGGATATGTATATGTTACGGTGATGGGATGGCCTACTTCTACCCTACTTACGGTGAAGTCGCTATCTAACCTTTCGCCATATTGCAAGGGTAAAATAAATTCGGTAAAACTACTAGGTGGAACAGACTTGCCATACACGTGCGACAGCCAGGGACTGAAAGTGACGCTCCCTACTACGCATCCTAACGGGATTGCTTTTGTGCTCAAGGTGGGCTTTACTACGGAGCTGAGCTACGCTGATTTTCAGGAGTTGGTACAGAATATTCAAACGAATTTAGCCTCTGCTAAATTGAAGGCCGGAAACAATACGGGGCAGTATGACCCTGCTAAGATAGCTACGCTGGAAGGGGTTATCGACGAGGTGAATACCTTGGAAAGTACGGCTACGGCTGCTGAAATTCTGGATAACTATTTGAAGTTGCAGACTGCCTTTTCTACTTTTTCGCTGAACGCTAAAGTGATAGGCGGCATAGCGAATGAAACGAATACGCAAAACGTGACGGCAAAGTATTTAAAGGAGGCTCGTAATTTCTCGCGCTCGGATGCGGGAACTACACCAAGCACTCGGTATGGGTTGTTGGCTACTCCCTGGGTGGTAACTCCTAATATTATTAATCAGGAAAATAATACCCGCGGCGGATTCGATGCCTGGAATACAAGTTCTACGGATTTAACGGGTCGTTCTATCAGCGTACAGAAATGGAATGCTACGGATGCAAAGATCGAGAACGGAATGATTTACCAAACTACTACTCTTCCGGCTGGTAGTTACAACTTACGCATTAAGGTGCATGAACAATATGGCTTGAAGGCGGGTGAAATCTATCTTTGTGTGGCTAAGGGCTCTACGCTACCCGAAACAGGTAAGGTGAAGGAGGAAGCATTGACGTATTACGATATGGCCTCATCTGCAACAGGAAGTACATATACATGTTGCCCCTTTCAACTGACTGAAGAAACAAATGTATGCATCGGATGGTCGACAACTATCGCTGCGGCTGCTACATCGCACAGCATGCGTGTTAACGATATCCGTTTGCTAAAAGGAACTACAGATGTATCGAGTTCCTATTTAAAGAACTATACTACCATTCAACGGAAAGACCTTTCGTTTACTCGCTTTGGCGCTCCTACAAACTGGTCGACAGCTAGCTTTTATATCACACAGACCAACTCGGATGGCACGAAACGCGGCATCGATAAGTACGCCGGCTACAATTCGCTGATGATGGGTATTTGGGATGATGCCAGCAGGGCACAAGGTAGTTTGGCAAATTCGAAGATTTATCGGAAGGTTGCTCTGCCTGCGGGAAAATATTTCTTCGGGGCGAGTTACAATGCGATTTACCAAATCAACAAGGGTTATTTGTTTGCTTCGTATGTGCTCCCTACTACGGCTGAGCTGGAGGAAAAGGCTTTTGCTTTCTACAACATGAAGGAAGGAAGCACCGACGGGAGCCGCTACGGACTGACCTTTACACTGCCGAAAGATACAAGTGTCTATTTAGGATGGGCAGCCGACTTTTCGGGAGGTTCTACCGAACAAGAGTTCCGTGTAAAGGATATTGCTTTGCTGCGCTATTTGGAACCGAACAACGGTTATCTTTCTTCGGAGGCGGTTACGGCGGTCGATACTACTTTTGAGGTGAGCTCGAAAGAGTTCGCAAAGGTGGAAAATGCGACTCCTCTTATAACGGCCAACAATGAGGCTTACCTTACAAGTACCGACAGTATGCGGGTTGAGTTGGGTACGTTCGACTTTGGAGATATGAGTACAAAGGAATTCCAGTTTTACGTGAATGCGGCAGATACAGCGGCACTATCGGGCACTACGGGGTACAACTTATATCTAGATAACCTAAATACTCCTTTTGTATTTATCCCTGCTTTTAAAACGTTGTCGACTACTTCGTTCGTGGCCTCTCCTATCAAATTCACGCTGAGTGGAGTACATACTTTGTATTTAACGGTAAAGGGGCGGACTCCCAACTTGTGGTCGGCGGGCTTCTTGAAAGCTTCTTCGGGAGTAGGCATCGAAAATGTGCATGCTAATCCGGAAGCTAACTGGGCGGTTTATACCGAGGGAAGTACTCTGTATATCAGCGGACTGGAAGAGGAGAACATCACAGTATGTGATATCGCAGGGCACGTTATCTATACGGGAGTGAACAAAAATGGAACAGTATCGATTCCTTCTTTAAAGAGCCAATGCACGTATTTGGTGAAGATTGGGGGAAATTGTATAAAAATCTTTCTATAAAACAACTTAAAAATCAAAAAACATGAAACTGAAAATTTATGCTTTATTGGCTGTCGGAATTACTTGCCTATCTCCGCTACAGCTTCAAGCGCAAGATCTGGAACAGATTACTGAAGACACCCTACAGACAGGTGATGTCGTTGTGTTTCAAGAAGTACGCACCGGCCTGGCCTTAGGAAATGGAAATCAGGCTAACCTCACTACTTTTACTTCGGATAATACAAGCATCCAATTTATTGTGGAAGGTAACCATACAAATGGATACCAATTCTTAGTAAAGAGTTCTTCGGATGGCATCGCAGGCAATCATGCTGCTTCGGAGGTCTATCTTAATGGAGGTAGTAATGCTTGGGATGTGTATATCAAGGCTTACAATAAAAATTGCACTTGGAATCTTGATGTACCAACTAGCGGCATTTTTAAAATTAAAAATGCCAATGAAACAGGCAGCAATTATATAGGCGTAAATTATGCCGACCAATCTTCCGGTTATCCTTTATGGCGCGATAAGGCTGATTATAGCTATGATGATTTTACCACGAGTAGCACATATGGCATCTTCTGGAAAGTCTACAAAGTAGATATTAAAGGGGAACTGATGATTTGGCTGAATAAGGCTTACCAAGTAATTGATGAAACGGCCGGCACAAATGGGGTGAGCGATCTTCGGACTATCATTACTGCCGGAGAAGACGAGGCTAACTCTCCGGAGTCAACTCAGAAGACGGTTGCAGATATGGTACAAACCGTTAAGAAAGGTATCTTCACTTTCTTGGTAGCTAATGCTACAGGAGATACTCCGGTGGATGTTACTGCTTATGCTTTACAAAATGCGGACATGGAGAACGGCACATATGAACCTTGGGTGGATGCAACGAATATTTCGGACTTCCATACACAACCGGTAAGTGGACATTTCACTTTACTTACCGGCAACTTCTTGCAAACATGGAACAGCGCTAGTGATGCTGCGATTGGAAAAACAGGTAAAGTATATCAGCTGGCTACAGGCCTGCCTAATGGCACTTACAAGGTGACGGCTGCCTATACTGAGATGTGGGAAGGACAGAGCGAGGATCTTGTGATTGAGACGGGCACGAATGCGTATCTGTTTGCCAATGATAGTCGCACGGAATTAACGATCGACAAACTTTCGTATAATGGTTTCCCAACAACGGGCGGACGTACGGCTACTGTCGACAACGTAGTAGTTTCGGATGGCACACTGCAACTAGGAACACAATACGAGGGAGCTCACATGACGGTTTCAGCTCTCGACAATGTGCAATTGTTTTACAAAGGGTTCAACTCTACGGAGATGATTACAGCGCTCCAAAAACAGATTGATGGAGCAAAAAGTAGTGTGGTTGGCAAAAAGATGCAACAAACGGTTTCGGATGCATTAAATGCTGCGATCACGAAAGCGGAAAGTACTATCGCTGAAAGCGAACCTACGAAAACAAATTTGGAAGATGCAGGCACAGCACTAGGAGTAAGTATCGCAAATGCAGATACTTCGATGACTGCATATACGGTATTAAGTGATTCTATTGTAGCTGCAAATGCAATTTACGCAACAGCAACCGGCGAAAGTGCAACTACCTTGAATGCGGCTATCACTGTAGCACAAAATGCTTACAATGCTGCTCTTGAAAATGCAACTGAAGTTCGTAACGAAGCAAGTAAATTGGGAGCTGCAGTATGGGCTTATCAAATTGCTACTGCTTCTGCTAGCAAGCCGGTGAATATGACTAGCTTTATTCCGAATGCGGATATGGAAAGCGGTTCAGCTTCTCCTTGGACAGACGACACAAATATTTCGGACTTCCATACGCAATCGGTGGACGGACATTTCACGTTGCTTACCGGTCATTTCTTGCAAACATGGAACAGTACGAGTGATGCGGAGACCGGAAAGACGGGACGTGTATATCAAATTGTATCAGGCTTGCCTAACGGAGTTTATACTTTGAGTGCTGCCTATACTGAAATGTGGGAAGGACAGGAAGAGGATCTCGTGATTGAAACGGGCACCGGAATCCATTTGTACGGAAATTCGCAACAAACTGAACTGACTATTGATAAGGAATCTTATAACGGTTTCCCAACAACAGGCGGACGTACAGCTACGGTAAATAATGTATTGGTTACGGATGGTACTTTGGAAGTTGGCATACGCTACGAGGCTGCTCACATGACGGTATCGGCACTCGACAATGTGACCCTATCTTACTTAGGAGCTTCTCTTGTAGGCATCGACAACGTTAAAGCCGGAACAACGGAAACTGTGAATGTATTCACCGCTGAAGGTGGAGTAACGATAGAAACTGCTACACAGACTCCTATCGCGATTTACACAGAGGATGGCCGTTTAATTAAAACGGTATCTGTAGCTGCGGGTAGTACTTTCGTTTCACTGAAAGCCGGAATCTACCTGATTAAAGGAAAAGTCTTCATTGTGAAATGATTTTCTAGATAATTTAAAGTAGTTAGCCCTGCCTTCGCTGAATAGCGAAGGCAGGGCTTTTTTAGTACTTATAATTTTGACAAGAAATCAGAATCAGTATCACTCCCCTTTTTCATCCTTTTTGAACCATTTCTTTGGGAAAAGTTCTAAACAGTATGC
>Ga0302211_10000414_pt1 | contig 15483 bp, 15 predicted proteins | sample II_Fen_E3_3_FD_200234 | JGI IMG/M metagenome (GOLD analysis project Ga0302211, IMG submission 200234) | Peat permafrost microbial communities from Stordalen Mire near Abisko, Sweden - II_Fen_E3_3 | ecosystem: Environmental > Terrestrial > Soil > Wetlands > Permafrost | place: Sweden: Abisko... | reverse complement strand
GAACTTTCTTGATTTGACAGCCAAAAAGTCTTATATCCGGCTGCATTCATGACATCAATTAAATTATTATATTCATACCAGTCTTTATCCGATTCATAATCACAAAATGTAAACAGTTTACTCAAAACCGCTATGGTTGTCGAATGCGGACTCACACAATCGGTAAATATACTAAGCTCATTTTTGGCTTTCATTGCATCTAAATTCGGTGTATTAGGGACATTGTAGCCATAAAGATGCATGTGATTCCGATTAGTGGATTCACCTAAAATAAACACAATATTTCTAATTTTACTTTTATTCTCTGTTATCGCAATATCTGTATTCAGTTTAGACGTCAATGTATGATAGGCTTCCATATTTTTATAAGCAACCTCTGCCGAAGCATAGGCTCTTTGCATTGGCAGCAGTGGTTCACTATAGAAAAAATCTGTATAAACCACAAACATCCGAACTGTATAAACTAAACTAACACCCAAAATACCAAAAATAATTTTTCGCTGTCCACGTCGACTAAAGTGCAAACGTGAAATAAGATTATATTTTTTGATCGCAGCAAACAACCCAATCAAGAACAGCACCCCAATGATTTCTTCTGCACCAAAATACATATTGCAAAACTCCAGTGCCTCACGCGAATTGGTTTCAAGCAAAGAGTTAACAATCCCCGCCCCAATTAGAGCTTTATAATTATACATAGCTACAAATTCAATCATAAATGGAATGCCGCTGCCAACAACTAAAATGATCTTCATAATATTTTTCAGCACAGGATTACGGAAGATTTGCAACAATGCTGTCACGAACGTTACACCCAAAAATAAACTAAATCCATACCCTACCATCACTTCGATCTTATCAGCATTCACCAAAGACCAAGCCAGCGTTGTATAGTTAAATAAAAAAAACAATACCATAAAAACTGCATTTTTGCGAAACAGTTTTTGTATCCGAATTGCCAAACGTAAAAATCTTATTTTCCATACACTTCTATTCACGTTTTTACCCTCACTCCAGCGATAGACTAAAACCAACGGTACATCTACACGATACTTAAAATAGTAAAATTCTTATTTAAAACTATCTTAGCATTACTACTATAGACTATAAATAACCTTTTTTCAATCTTTTTTAAAAATAATTGAAAAAAGGTTGTTCCTGGTAAGCAGAACAACCTTTTTTCGACTATTTTATTTGCCAACCGTTGCCGCATAAATGGCAAACTGGCTTTCACCATCTACACCAAGAACGGCATTTAAACGTTCATCGTCAAATGCCCCGATCGCACAAACACCGCTATTGATCGTCCGCGCTGCTAGATACAGATTCTGACAAACATGTCCTGCATCAAGATGCAGATATCGATAGGCACGCTGACCATACGCATAAGCCATTCGTTCTAAAACCGCCATCCAGATAAAAGTCACGGCACAAGTTTTTACCATATTTTGATTTTTGAAAGCAGGCGCCATGGCCTCAGTCAACGAGTCGCCAGACTGAACCAGCAATAGTGCATGTTCTAGTGCCAAAAAGCGATATAATCCTGGCAAAACACCTTCGACACGATTGATATAAAGATAAGTTTCTAGTGCATGCCGGGCTCCCGCTGACGGGACATTTCGAATGCTGGTGCCTTGCGGCATAGCCATTTTAACACCTTGGGTACACCACAATAAATAAGATAGTTCCGCCAGTGTCAATGGTGTTTCATGATACTGTCGGACACTCGTCCGAAGCTCGATTAATTCGAGAAAATTTATTTCTTGATCGGCCAGCATATCTGGTTCCGGCAATTTTATAATACTTGAATCCTCTGCATAAGGCAGTTGCAACGGTGGCGGTATTAATTTTTTATCGCGATCGCAATCGCCACAGTTTGCACAAGTCGATTGTTTCATATATTCTCTGCCAATTGATTGTTCCATGTACTACTCCTTAGTTTTCTTTATCCTCAAATCTATGGTATTTACCACCATTACGACGATTCAGTAGTTCACCGAACAATTCATCTGGTGAAATATTATGAAACGCCAACAGAACTAAACAATGGTACCAAAGATCACCCATTTCATACAGGATTTCTTCTTTATCCATATTTTTCGAGGCAATGATAGTTTCTGCTGCTTCTTCCCCGATCTTTTTCAAAATTTTATCCTGTCCTTTTTCAAACAGATAATTTGTATAAGATCCTTTTACCGGATTAAGTTGACGATCCTTAATTACAGCATATAAATCATTGAGAACTTCTGCCAGTGAACGCTCAGATGCAGTTTCGCCTTCTAAAACAGCAACCTTTGCCCCTGTATCCGTAAGACTGCGGCCGCTAAAGCAAGAATACGTACCGGTATGACAAGCAACGCCCGTCTGATGAACCCGCACTAAAAGCGTATCACCATCGCAATCATATGAAATTTCTTTCACACGCTGCACATTGCCGGATGTTTCTCCTTTTTTCCATAAGCTTTGCCGACTACGGCTGAAAAAACAGGTAAAGCCTGTGGCAATTGTTTTTTCCAGAGACTCTTTATTCATATAAGCAAGCATCAGAACCTGCCCATTTTCTTCTTGAACAATTGCTGGAACAAGTCCATTTTGATCAAATTTAACCTTTTTTATATCCATTATAGCCTTACCTCCACGCCACGTGATTTTAAATATTCTTTCACTTGTCTTACCGTAAATTGCCCGTAATGAAAAACAGATGCGGCAAGTACAGCATCTGCCTTCCCCGCTGTAAGCACTTCATAAAAATGTTCCATTTCACCAGCGCCGCCCGAAGCAATGACGGGTACATTCACAGCTTCTGATACAGCTCGTGTTAAGGGAATATCATACCCATCTTTTGTGCCGTCTTTATCCATACTCGTCAGTAAAATTTCTCCCGCGCCTAAAGAAACAGCCTGTTTAATCCACTCAATACAATCAAGGCCAGTTGGCGTACGTCCACCATTAATAAAAACTTCCCATTCGTTTTCACCAGACTGCCGTGCATCAACAGCCAAAACAATACATTGACTGCCAAATTTTTCAGCCCCTTGCTGGATGAGCTTCGGATTTTTAATAGCGGCTGTATTTAAGGAAACTTTATCGGCTCCGGCTTTGAGCATTTTACGCATATCTTGCGTCGAGCGGATTCCCCCGCCAACCGTAAATGGAATAAAAACTTGCGATGCACAGCTTGAGGCAACTTGCACCATCGTATTACGTTCTTCATTCGAAGCCGTAATATCCAAAAACACAAGTTCATCCGCACCTTCTTTATCATAAATCGAAGCAAGTTCCACAGGATCTCCGGCATCGCGCAATCCCACAAAATTCGTGCCCTTAACAACACGACCATCTTTTACGTCAAGACATGGAATAATTCGCTTTGTGTACATTCTATTCCTCCTTTGCAAAAGCTAAAGCATCTTCTAATACCAAGGAATTGGTATAAATAGCTTTGCCAACAATGACACCTTCTACACCATCTTTACCAGCTGCTTTTACCTTGCAGATATCCTCCATCGAGCTCACGCCCCCTGAAGCAATCACTTTAATTCCACTGGCTTTCGCGAGTTTAGCGGTCGCTTCTACATTAACACCGGACAGCGTTCCATCACGCGAAATATCCGTGTATATAATCCGTTCAACTCCGACCTGTGCCATTTCCACGGCCAATTTATCTGCTTCAACATTACCAGATACGCCCCAGCCGTCTACTGCCACAATACCAGCTTTGGCATCAATGCCAACAACGATTTTGGAACCAAACTTCGCACAGGCGGCTTTCACGAGTTCAGGATTACGTACAGCAATCGAACCTAATATTACTCTCGCAATACCCATATCCAAAAGCATTTCAATATTTTCTAAAGTGCGAATCCCCCCACCTAACTGGATTGGTATATTCACCGCTTGCAAAATCGCTTCAATTGCCACCGCATTCATTGTTTTTCCAGCCAATGCACCATCCAAATCAACAACATGCAAAAATTCAGCACCTTTATCAGCCCACTGTTTTGCCATAGCTTCCGGTTGATCGGCAAAAATTGTTTCCTGGTTAAAATCACCTTTGGTCAGCCTAACACATTTTCCATTACGAATATCAATTGCGGGGAAAATAATCATTGTTTCGTATCCTCCTGCTAAAAAATATATAGAATATTGAATGCACCTTATCTATATTATACGCTTTTAATAAAATTTTTTAAGATCAAAAGTCCGATATCACCGGATTTTTCTGGATGAAATTGGGTGGCCTGAATGTTTTCCTGTGCCACAGCTGCCGTCACCTGCTCACCATACTCCGTAACTGCGGTAATAACCGCAGAATCTTTTGGAACTGCATAATAGCTATGAACAAAATACACATAAGGTGACTTTGGTAAAGCCTGAAAAAGTGGTGAAGGCGCGGCAAGTTCTAAAGAATTCCATCCCATATGAGGAATTTTAAGTGTCGGTGCATAAATTTTTTTAACCATGCCTTTTATAATACCCAGTCCTGCTATACCTGGTGATTCTTCACTGCCCTCAAACAAGATCTGCAACCCAACACAAATACCTAAAAATGGTTTACCACTAGCAACAGCATCGAGAATCGTCGGAATCAGTCCTGACCCAATCAGATTTTGCATACAGTCACCAAATGCCCCAACACCTGGTAAAACAATTTTATCCGCTTTTGCTATTTCTTCGGCATCGCTAGTCACAATTACGTCAGCGCCGAGCTTGACGAACGCTTTTTCTACGCTAAATAAATTTCCTACCCCATAATCGATGATTGCTATCATAGGTCAACCCTCCATCATCTTTGTTAAAGTGTTCCTTTTGTCGACATCACACCATGAATCCGCGGATTTTTTTGAACGGCCTGACCTAAGGCTTGACCCAATGCTTTAAAAATAGCTTCCACTTTATGATGCGAATTGCTGCCATATACGATTTTTACATGCAGCGTAATTCCTGACTGCATACTAAAGGCCCGCAAAAACTCTTCGGTTAGCTGGCTGTCATATTGTCCAATCATCGGTGCCATTTCGCCCGCATCGTAAACCAGGTAAGGGCGACCGCTTATATCGAGTGAAACCTGCGCCAGCGTTTCATCCATTGGTACGAAGCTGGTTCCATACCGCACAATCCCTGCTTTATCGCCAAGAGCCGATTTTACAGCCTGCCCTAAAGCTAATCCAATATCTTCGACAGTGTGATGACCATCTACTGCTAAATCACCATCACACTTTATCAGCGTATCAAACAAACCATGTTTACTAAATAGAATCAGCATATGATCAAAAAAACCAATACCAGTATCAATCTCGGCTAAACCTTCACCATCAGCATTGAATTTAACCTGAATATCGGTTTCGGATGTTTTTCGAACAATTTTTGCCTCACGCATCAAATCAAACCCTTTCTGTAAAGTCTTTTAGCGCTTTGAACCAAACATCGTTTTCTTCCCGGCGGCCAATTGTGATCCGCAGACAATTGGTCAGTCTTGGTGCATTACCAAAACTACGTACACCAATCCCAATATTTTCTAAATAGACATTGAGTTCAACCGCTTTATCATATTTAATTAAGATAAAATTGGTTTCGGATGGATAAACGGTTAGCGTCGGCAAGGTTTCCAGTTGCTTGATCATTCGTTTTCGTTCAGCGATAAACATTTGGATACGCGGAACAAATTCATGCCGCATTTGATATACAATATCAGCCGTAACCAGTGATAATACATTGACATGATATGGCATGCACGCTTTATCAATCATTGCCGTGATTTCTTTTGTCGCCAGCATATAGCCAATTCTTGCCGCAGCAAGGCCATAAGCTTTCGAAAAAGTTCTGGCAACAATCAGTTGCGGATATTTAAACAGCACCCCGGCTGCCGATTCACCATAAAATTCTACATAAGCCTCATCAATGACAAACGGACAAGTAATATTTTGCGCGATATATTCAATCGTCCCTAAAGGTACCACGTTTCCAGTTGGGTTATTTGGCGTACAAATCACTGCCAATGATGCTTCGGAACTTTTAACCGCTGTAATAAATTTTTCCGCATCCAGTGAATAATCTGCTTCAAGTTCCACGGGAACCCCAATCGACTCACTATATTTCGCATAAATACCATACATTGAAAAAGATGGCTGTGGATAAACAATTTTACGGTTTTTCCCGCCAAAAGCGAAAAACAGTTTTTCCAGTATTTCACTTGAACCATTACCAATGAGAATATTTTCTGTCTGCAAACCAAAATTTGCGGCAATCTGTTCTTTCAAATCGTTCATTTCCGTGTTCGGATAACGATTAAATTCCAGCCTTGACAAGCGTCCCATAACGCGATCTTCTACGATTGGCGGCAAATTCATATTGCATTCATTCGCATTTATTTTTATATTCCAGTCTTCTTCTGTTGTATCATATGTTGGTAAATCAGCAAGACCCTCTCTATATTTCAACAATTACTTCATCCCTCTCAATCGAATTGCATTCGCATGGGCATCAAGCCCTTCCGCTTTGGCTAACCGAATAATATCATCCTGTATTGCCATCAGTGCTGGCTGTGTATAGGAAATAATACTCGTTCGTTTCATAAAAGTTTCTACATTTAGTACCGAATAAAATCGTGCCGTGCCCCCCGTTGGTAATACATGATTTGGGCCGGCAAAATAATCCCCCAATGGTTCTGGCGAATAAGGTCCAAGGAAAACGGCGCCTGCATGCCTCACATAAGGTAAAAGTTCAAAAGGCTGCGCCGTTAAAATCTCCATATGTTCTGGTGCCGACACATTCGCAAGTTCCATAGCCTGCGTTAGCGTTTCGGCAATTACAATCAAACCATTTTTATCTAATGAAGCTCTGGCAATTTCCTGTCTTGGCAATTTTTTCAGTTGCACTTCAAGTTCCTTTTGAACCTGCCCAGCCAGTTCTTCACTATCCGTAATCACGATGCTGGAAGCCAGCGTGTCATGTTCAGCCTGGCTGAGCATATCTGCTGCTGTATAGACCGGGTCAGCTGTTTTATCAGCCACAATAAGGATTTCACTTGGTCCCGCCAGCATATCAATATCACAATGTCCATATACTGCTTTTTTGGCTAATGTAACGAATATATTTCCTGGGCCGGTAATTTTATCGACACGGGGAATCGATTCTGTACCAAAAGCCATCGCAGCAATTGCCTGTGCCCCACCGATTTTAAAAATCTTTGTAACACCGGCTTCACGAGCCGCAATTAAAACGTAAGGATTGATTTTGCCATCCCGGGCCGGCGGCACCATCATAATGATTTCTCCAACACCAGCAACTGCAGCTGGCACAGCATTCATAATCACGGAAGAAGGATAAGAAGCCGTCCCCCCCGGTACATAAATTCCGACTCGATCAAGTGGAATCAAGGCCTGTCCCAATATTGAACCATGCTCACGATACGTCATCCAAGATTTTGGTTTTTGTTCCATATGATAAGAACGCACATTAGCTGCCGCTTTTTTTAGTGATTCCACAACCGCTGGATCTGCTTCTTGCTCTGCCGCTGCATATTCTTCTGCGGTCACGAGAAATTCAGTTGGCGAAAAATCAACACCATCAATCAACTTCGTATATTTCATAACGGCGGCATCACCATCTTCACGCACAGCCTGTACGATTTTATCAACAACCTGTGATGCGGTTAAATCCTGACCAAATAAGGTTTTATTTTTTTCTTGAATCTTTGGATTCAATACAACTTCATCAAAGGCTGGTTTCGTCAGCATTTGTTTTATTTGTTCTATACCAAGTTCTTTGACGCGGACAATTTTCATTTTGCTTCACCGCTTTCTAGTATTTGTCGCAAATCTTCTACCATTTGATTAATGCGATTGAATTTCATTTTAAAACTAACACGATTGGCGATGAGTCTCGCCGTAGCATCCGCAATATACGCAATTTCTTCTAAATTGTTTTCTTTAAGCGTAGTACCCGTTTCAACAATATCGACAATACTTTCAGACAAGCCAACAATTGGGCCTAATTCAATTGATCCGTTGAGTTTAATGAATTCCATTTGCATCCCTTTGCTATTAAAAAAATGTTCCGCCGTCTTAGGAAATTTCGTTGCAACTCTGGTGTGCATATAGTCTGTTAATTTAGCTCGTTTAGAATCTTTTGGTACCGCCATCATCAAATGACATCTGCCAAATTTTAAATCAAGCAATTCATAAACATCTTTTTCCTCTTCCATTAGAACATCTTTACCAATAATACCAATATCCGCTGCGCCATATTCAACATACGTCGGTACATCTGCTGTTTTTGTTATAATAAATTTGATCTTTTTTTCTTCATTTGTAATGACAAGTTTTCTTGACTTCTCATGCAAATTCTCTGCTGTATAACCGATTTTAGCAAGCAACTCGGCTGAAATTGAAAATAATTTTCCTTTAGGTAATGCAATTGTTAAATATTCCATATCGTTTGAAGTCATAAAATAGCCTCCGATGTTTTATTTCTTTAGTTGTTTAAAGTAATAATATGTTACTATATTAGCATCAAAATTTGAATTAGTCAATATATTTTACAGGGTTTTTCCTTAAGACGTAGAATACATATAAGGTGCTAATTTTAACGTATAGCTAACAAGACTGGCATCTTAGAAAAGCTTTTTGGTAACAAAGGAGAGAATTTTATATGTCACTTAATGTATTAACCCTGCAACGACTCACTGATGATCAAATTGCCACAATTCATGCTGTTGATAAAGATGTAAATATACGTATCTGCAAAGCCGCTGAAGCAATCCAGTATATAGAAGAAACGGATATTTTACTCGCCTGGGGACTATTCGATCTTACTCCCTTACTCGAAAAAGCACCACGCTTAAAATGGGTACAAGCACTTAGCTCCGGTGTGGACAATATGCTTACACCTGAATTTATTAATACGAATATTCTTTTAACCAATGCCCGCGGCATCCATGGTATCCCCATTGCTGAACATGTCTTAGGCATGATGCTAAATTTCACGCGCGGCATAACCATAGCGTATGATCAACAAAAAGAAAAAAAGTGGAAACATATCCGCCAAGTCGATGAAATTTATGAAAAAACCATTGCCATTATCGGGCTTGGCAGCATTGGTCGTGAAATTGCCAAACGAGCCAAAAACATGGGCATGAGAGTCCTAGCCACAAAGCAAATACCAACAACAGAACTGTTTGTTGATCATCTCTATGCGCCGGAAGAAATACCACTTATTTTAGCTGAAGCTGATTTTGTCGTAGTTACTTTACCCTTAACACCAGAAACGACAAATTTATTTACGTTAAAAACTTTTCAGCAAATGAAAAAAACGGCATACTTCATTAATGTAGCCCGTGGAGCAATTGTGAATGAGCCGGATTTAATTACTGCCCTCAATAGCGATACCATCAAAGGTGCCGCACTGGATGTTTTCGTCGAAGAACCACTGCCAGAAACCTCACCGCTTTGGGATATGCCAAATATTTTCATCACACCACATATTGCCGCACAGTCACCTTATTATATTGATCGTGCTTTAAAAATTTTTACCGAAAATTTAAATCGCTTTTTACATCAAGCAGATATGCTCAATATTATCGATAAACAGAAAGGCTACTAATTTAAATCATCAGCCTTTCTAAGCAATAAAAGCTCCGGCGGATCATTTTCCGTCGGAGCTTTATGATGTTCAGCAACAATTTCTGCTAGTTCAACCAGCCCCAGCGCAAACAATTGATCACGGCTGCGTTCGGCATGATATAAATAAATATAAAAAGCATGCCGCAGATTATCCACTGAACTTCCTTTGCCATAACGCCCCCATTTTTTTGCCAAATTAGGAAACATTTTATAAGCTACTACCGCTAGAATTTTATCGATTGTACTCATATCACCAGAAGTTTTACCCACATCATGCAGTAAAGCAGCGCGAATCAACTTATTTTGACTGACCACAAAATTTTCCTGCTTCGCCAATTTAATTGCTGTATAAGCAACTTGCAGTGAGTGGTACTGATCCGGCAGACTCATTGCCCAAAACAATTTTTGTTCCGGGCCTAATAACCATTTATCAATAAATCTTTGATCCGCTGGCACAATTTCAGCAGTAACAGCGGCAACAAATTGTTTGATTCTTACTTTATACGTCATATTATACGATATAAACTAATTCTACATAGTTTTTGTCAATTTGATAAGCTTTTGCTTCTTTTTCACTTTGCCCCAGCAGTGCCAATTCAGCAGTATTCCCTTGATTACGCAATTCATTCACTCGTTCGATTGCTTTTTTTACATTTCCTTCTTCATAGGCAACATAAAATTGTTTTTGATTGTTTTTTTCTGGTAAGCCCTGACGATCAATTGCCAGCATAATGCGTTCAATCCCTAGTGCAAAACCTGTTGCCGGACACGCATTGCCAAAATCAGATAACATATGATCATAGCGGCCGCCACCACATAAAGGGAAACCTAATCCCGGTGTATATGCTTCGAAAACCATCCCCGTATAATAAGCAAAATCACGAATTACTCCTAAATCAAAACTCACATAGGATTCAACACCATAAACTTTTAATAAATTATAAATTTCCGTAAGATTATCAAGTGCGCGTTTGCTTTGTTCATTGACAACCATATTATACGCTTGTTTCAACATTTCCGTTTTTCCGTGTAAAACTGGTATTTTCTTTAAGATATCCTTCGAATTTTTTGATAAATCCGTTTGATCAATGACAGTCCCCAGACCTACTAAATCTCTTTTTTCCATCATATAACGAATTTCATCTTGTTTTTCTGGACTTAGCTTTACTTGTTCCATAATACCATTAATAAATTCAACCTGTCCTAGACAGATCTGAAAATCGTTTAAACCCGCTTGTCGTAAACCTTCGATCGCCAGAGCAATGACCTCAGCATCTGCTGTCGCATTGGGTATCCCCATAAGTTCAACACCAGCTTGATAAAATTCACATTGCCTTCCTGTCTGTGCTTGCTCATAACGATATACACTACTGATATAAGAAAGTTTCAAGGGCAGCTTTTCATCTTTTAAACGACTCGCGGCAACTCGTGCAATCGGTGTCGTCATTTCATGGCGCAAAGCAAGGGTCCGATTACTCTTATCAAAAAATTTGAACATATGCGGCTCAACACTGCGTCCATTACCAATTGTCAGTGTATCAAGATATTCAATTGTCGGGGTAACAATTTCATCATAGCCCCATTTATAAAAAGTGCCAGCTAAGGCGGCTTCAATTTCTCGTTTTTTCGCTGCTTCTTTTGGTAAAAGATCTCTTGTTCCGTAAGGTATTTCTAACATAAATTCATTTTTGTGCATGAGCGTTCTCCTATTCCTTTTCTTCCAATTTATCTAAAATTACTTTATAACCATCGGCGCCATAATTTAAGCATCGCTTCACACGGCTAATGGTAGCCGTACTCGCGCCCGTACGTGCGACGATATCGTCATAAGTATGTCCATGTTTTAGCATACGAGCAACTTCGAGTCGCTGTGCCAAGGCTTTAATTTCACTGACTGTACAGATGTCTTCAAAAAACTGGTAACATTCTTCAACATTATCAAGCAACAGAACCGCTCTACAAAGCTGATTATTCAAATCATCTTTTAACTTTGGATTTGCTGGCATAAAAAACACTCCTTACATTATTGATTTCACTACACTGTTTAACATTTTCTTTCTTTATCTCTTTACCTTGTGAAACTACTATATTTTTATTATAGCACGCAAAAATGAATCTGAACAGTCAAAATTTAAGCGGTCAGCCTTGTACCGCAAAATATTTTTGCGTACAGAGCTGACCGCTTTTACTTTTACTTTTACTTTTACTTTTACTTTTACTTTTACTTTAATGCAATTTTAACAACTGCTGCCGTTCCTTGCTTTAAGTCAATATCCAGATCAGCTGGTAAAGAAATTTTCGCTACAATTGGCTGAGATTCTGGCTGATCTTCGGTTGCCGTCGCCGGATTGCCACTTGCTTCAGCCGGATCAATAATTTCAAAAATAGTCCCTTGCATTTGACTCTGACCTTCAATTATATACGTAACAAACTGCCCCAAACGAATCTTATCTTTTTGTTGGGGATCAACATGCATTTCTACCCACATATTATTCGCATTGCCAATATTGAGAATGGTCTGTCCGGCTTCAACAGCCGCCCCCACCTGTAGATTCGTCAAATAAACCGTTCCATCGACCGGAGCCAAAATTTCTGTTGAATCTTTGTCTTTTTTGGCTGTTTCCAAGGCAGCCTGTGCTTGAGTCACTTGCAGCTGAGCTGCTTTTACCGCTTCAGGACTGCTCGGTACAACTGAACTTTGATAAGAAACCGAAGGGGCATTACCAGTTCCAGCCCCCATAGAGCCAAGAGCTGCAACAGCTTCTTGATAAGCAGCTTGCGCCTGCTCATTTTGTACAGCACTTACCGCACCAATTGCAAAAAGCTGTGCCATCCGGTCTTTTGCCCGTGCCGCACGATCCACTTCCGCCTGTGCGCCTGCTGTATCAAAATGCATCTCGCCACCACCAGCATTCACTTGTTCGGATGTCGTCGTACCAGCAAGTATTTGTGTATAATGTTTTTTTGCTGTTTCCAGCGTCTGTTCAAGCTGAGCAATCTGGTCATCCGTTATTTTAATTTTAATTTTGGCAAGAACCTGCCCGGATTTTACTTGCTCTCCATCTTGAACCAGAATTTCTTCAATCGTTCCTGCTGCATTGGTTTTTGTATTAACCAATGCACTTGTCACACTGGCATCTTTCACCGTCAAATAAGCATTGTTTTTTTGCCATACCCAGATGCCAGCACTACATAAAATAGCTAAAACCAAAATACCAATAACTCCAAATTTTATCATATAACTTACTTTTTTACTAATATCAACTTCCAAAGAAAAGACCTCCTGTTAGATGCAATCCACATCTAAACGTTTCTACTTCCTAATAAAACTGTTCCTGCAATAGATTTAATTATAGAAAATCAAGTTGTTCCTGTCAATCAATTTATTATACAAATCTACATTCGTGCAGAACAAAACGGATACTCGAAAGAGTATCCGTTTTCAAACACACAAAAACTCTATTTTATTAAACCATGATTTTTCATTGCTGTTTTGAGTACCGCCAGGTCGGCTTCTTCCATATCACATAACGGCATACGTAAAGGCCCCACTTGATAATCCATTAAACGCAATGCTGTTTTGACTGGAATTGGATTTACTTCAATAAACAAACCATGTATCAAATCCATGTATTTCGTCTGCAGCGCAGCAGATTCTTCGACTTTTCCGTCAAAATATAATTGGCAGATTGCTTGTGTGTCTTTTGGCGCAATATTTGATAGTACAGATATAACACCTTTACCACCAATGGATAAGATTGGTACAATCTGATCATCATTACCAGAATAGATCGCCAGCGAATCACCGCAAACTTCGCGGATTTTTAAAATAGCTGAGATATCTCCGCTCGCTTCTTTGACAGCAACAATACGTGGATGTTTCGCCAATTCTACATACGTTTGTGCTTGAATGTTAACGCCTGTTCTAGATGGTACATTGTAGAGAATAATTGGTATGTTAACATTGTCAGCAATATATGTAAAATGTTTAATTAAACCCTTTTGTGTAGCCTTATTATAATATGGTGTAACCAGCAACAATGCATCAGCACCAACACTTTGCGCATATTGTGACAGCTGCAACGCATACGCTGTATCATTTGACCCCGTTCCAGCAATAACTGCAACTCTACCAGCCACATGATCAACCGTAAATTTAATCGCTTCTTTATGCTCTGCATCGCTCATTGTTGCCGATTCGCCCGTCGTTCCCGTAATAACAATTGCCTGTGTTCCATTGTCGATATTGAAATCAATTAAACGTGCAAGTTCCTTAAAATTTATACCAGTTTCATCAAATGGTGTTACAATCGCAACCCCTGCACCCTTAAATACAAAATCCTTCAATATGATAACCTCCTTAATTGCATCTAAATTTTATTATTACATGCCCCTTCGCTAAAGTCAATTCGGTTTAGTCAATCCTCTGTCACATCGATAAAAATAAAACAAATGTACATGGAACGTATACAAATAAAGGGATTAACCGCCTTCTGCTTCATTTCAGAAAGCGGCACACCTCAATCAAAAATTGTTTTTAGCTGTCCAAAGACCGTTTCATTTTCTTTTATTTTAGTTTCACTGCCCAGGACACATAAATTATTTTCTTGCATACAAGCACTTACCAATGCTCCCAAAGCTGCGATATCTTTTTGATCCGTTGCTAATATTTCATCGCGTTCGCGCTGTAAATCAAGTTCCGTAACACCATGGATATAACATTCTGCTGCAAGTTCACCCTTCATTTTTGGCGTAAGCGGCGTATCCAATGTGCTCATCGTACCAATAATATATTTGAGCATTTCCCTTTCACTGATGGCAAACGACTGTAAATAATCGACTGTTTCATCAAAAACTGTAATTGTTTCAGTCAGATTCGGATCACGATATGAACCAAACATCATATTTCCATTACGCCTAAATTGCGTAAAGGCTCCATACGCGCCACCTTGAACACGAATGCGATTCCAAAAATAATCATAACGCAAAATTGTTTCCATTACACGCATACTTCCCGTAAATTCATAGCCAAGCTTAATGAAGTTAGCACCCTTACTCACGTATTGTACTTTACTGGAAGTCATAAAGCCTTCATTTTTCTTATCTATAGCAAAAGAATATGTTTGCTGCGGGTATTTTTCTGTACTAAGCGCAGCTTGTATTTGCTGAAAGGCCTGCGTGAATGCCGGGTAATTTTCCTCTTCCAGCGTAACGCTGACCAGTAAATTTTGTTTATTAAAAATCATCGGTTGAAGCTGTGCGAATTTTTCTTTCATCTGGCTGTAACGATCCGCAAAATTTTTATCAAAATCTACAATAAAGTCGTAAAAAGACAGCATACCTTTTTCATTGTAGGCTGCAGCTGGTGAAAAATAAGATGCTAATCGACCCGCTACAAGTTGCTGTGCAGCTTTAATCATATACATCTCCATTGTTGCCTTACACTGATCAATTAATTCTCTGACCCGTTTTTCATCATCAAACGTACTGCTCGTAATCACTTCTGTCAACAGTTCACAAAGTTTTGGTAATTTTGTCACCAGAGATTTCGCTTGCACTTTGAATTTTGGCAAAAGCGAATCCGGTTTTGCATTTTGGGTATAAGCTGCTATATCATAGCTGATTCCCCCAGTATGCAGATTCAACGTATTCGCTAAAGAACCGTAGTCATGTTTTTGCGTTGAGACCTTCCCCAAAAATTCGGACAAAAGAAACGCATATGGCAAGAGGTCTTCGGGAATGGCCGAAGCATCAAAATAAAGGTTTAAATAAGCAATCTGATTCGTTGTTACGGCATGAAATAAAATATCCGTCCCATTTTCTACTCTATTTTCTTGAATCAAAGCTTCTGTTTCTTTTT
>Ga0302211_10000412_pt1 | contig 15581 bp, 7 predicted proteins | sample II_Fen_E3_3_FD_200234 | JGI IMG/M metagenome (GOLD analysis project Ga0302211, IMG submission 200234) | Peat permafrost microbial communities from Stordalen Mire near Abisko, Sweden - II_Fen_E3_3 | ecosystem: Environmental > Terrestrial > Soil > Wetlands > Permafrost | place: Sweden: Abisko... | reverse complement strand
CGCTCTCCACAGCGCAAAATTTTTACCGCTATTGCACTTTCTGTAAAGAAAGACAAGAACACACAGGGCGACATGTCGCAGTTTGGGGCGTTAGCTACCAGCTTGGCAGCCACGATAGGTACGGGTAATATCATCGGAGTAGCTACCGCAATAGCGCTCGGTGGACCGGGTGCAGTCTTTTGGTGCTGGCTTACCGGTGTACTGGGCATCGCCACAAAATACGGAGAAGGATTGCTTGCTATCCGCTACCGTGTGATAACAGAAAACGGACAAATGCTTGGAGGACCGATGTATGCCCTAGAACGTGGACTGAACATGAAATGGCTGGGTGTACTCTTTTGCATCTTTACCACTATCGCCTCTTTCGGTATTGGCAATACGGTACAGGTAAATGCAATTGCTTCTCTGCTGCATGAAACGTACAATGTATCTACCGGCCTAACAGGTGGTGTCATTACTGTGCTAGTGGGCATGGTGATGCTAGTAGGAATAAAAGGCATTGAAAAAGTTTGTACCACATTGGTGCCTTTCATGGCGTTGTTCTACGCATTATCTTGTATCTTGATCTTAATATTAAACGGCTCGTTTGTGGGCGATGCGATTGTGCTGATCGTAAAGAGTGCCTTTACTCCACAAGCAGCCGGAGGAGGTTTGGTCGGCTCTACTGTGCTGATGGCTGCACGCTTCGGCATTGCACGTGGACTCTTCTCAAACGAATCGGGAATGGGTTCGGCTCCTATCGTGGCTGCGGCCGCACAAACGCGTAATCCGGTACGCCAAGCTCTGGTTTCCTCTACCGGGACTTTCTGGGACACTGTGGTGATTTGTGCTCTTACCGGATTGGCTTTGGTAAGCAGCATGTTGGCTTACCCTGAAATTGCTCAACTAAATGGAGCACAGCTTACTACGGCAGCCTTTGCCAAGGTACCTTACGTGGGTACATTTATGCTTTCCGTGGGTATCATCACGTTTGCGTTTTCTACCATTTTAGGATGGAGCTATTATGCAGAACGTGCCATGGAATATTTAGGCGGAAAGGCTTTTATCAAGCCTTTCCGTATTATGTGGGTAGGAGTAATCTACTTCGGAGCAATTGCTAATCTGGAAACAATATGGAATGCAGCCGACTGCTTCAATGCGCTGATGGCTATTCCGAATTTGGTGTCTTTGCTCCTTCTTTCAGGGGTCATTGTTCGCGACACACATCGATACCTCTGGCTAGACAACCTTGACCGTACGGACACAAGCGAAATACCTCAAAGAGCAAAAAGAAAGAAATAATTATTTCATAACTTCCTCTAAAAAGGAAAAATAACAATCAACAAACAACTGATCAGACTCATATTCATCATGGCAAAAAAAGACGAATTAAAAGAGAAAGCTGCGGCTTTCATGGCTGCGGAAGCGGAAAAGCCCGATATGCAGAAACTCGATGCAGGGGTACTCTATAAGGTACTCCATAAAGGAAAAGAATCTGGTGCTACTCCACGTCCAAACAGCGTAGTAACGGTGCATTATAAAGGCACACTGATGAACGGAAAGGAATTCGATAATTCGCGTAAGCAACGTACTCCCCCGGCTTTTCGCCTTAGCGAGCTCATTACCGGATGGAAAATTGCACTCACTAAGATGCATGTAGGTGATAAATGGCTGCTCATCATTCCTTGGAACATGGGTTATGGCACACGTCCATGCGGCGACATCCCTGCCTTTTCGCCACTGATCTTTGAAATCGAGTTACTGGGTATTGCGTAAATAGGTGTAATTGGCATTCCCTTTTAAAGCATACTAAATTGAAAGAAGCGAGGTTGTGTATTTTACACAACCTCGCTTCTTTTTTATTCTTTTCGAAAGAAATTTATTATCAAAAGAGATCTCTATTCGATAACAGATTTCTATTCAAACCTCTTTTTACTGTACTTCATTCCATTTAGGAGCGTTCTGATTCATCAGGTTCTTGACAAAGAAATCGTAACGTTTGTGATCACCATAGGCTCCACCCATAGTATGACGAGCTCCGGGAATCACGATCAATTCAAAATCTTTATTTGCTTTCACCAATTGATTAACCACCTGCATCGTGCTAGAAGGATCTACGTTATCATCCATTTCGCCTACCAAAAGCATCAACGGACGAGTCAATAAATGTGCGTTCTCTACATTGCTGCAAGCTACGTACGAACTATCCACAGGATATCCCATCCATTGCTCATTCCACCAAATTTTATCCATGCGGTTATCCTGACAGCCACAAGCACTATAAGCTGCTTTATAGAATTCGGGGTGCAACAATACAGCCGTAGTACTTTCTTGTCCACCAGCTGAGCAACCATAAATACCAACACGAGTAGCATCGATATAAGGGTACTTTTTAGCAGCTGCCTTAATCCACTCAATGCGATCGGGGAAACCTGCATCCTTCAAGTTCTTGTAACAGACTTCTTCGAAAGCTTTACTGCGGAAGCTTGTGCCCATGGCATCAAGTTGTACTACAATGAAACCGATTTCTGTTAAAGCGGTAGTTGTCCAGTTATACGAAATAAAGTCTTTAGGAGTATAAGCACTGCCCGGACCGGCATAAATGTATTCAATAACAGGGTACGACTTGTTTGGATCGAAGTTCGTTGGACGAGTGATCAATCCCCACATCTGTGTCTTTCCATCACGACCCGGTGCATGGAACACTTCTGGAGTACGCCATCCGGCAGCAGTCAGTGCGCTGATATCGGCTGTTTCCAAGGGCATCACTACTTTGCCGTCAGCTACTGATCTAAGTACTGAAACGGGAGCAAGATCTGCACGTGAGTATGTATCCACCATGTATTTCATATCTTCAGAAAATTTAGCCGAATGTTGAGCCACTTCTGGAGTTAAACAGACTAGGTTCTTTCCATCAAGACCGATACGGAAGTAACGTATCAGATAAGGATCTTCGTCCTGACTTACCGCTTTGCCTTCCGGACTCAAGCCGTTTGCTGTGAAATAAATTACATTGGCAGTTTCATCTACCTTCAATACATCACGCACGTACCAATCGCCACGTGTGATTTGGTGCTTTACTTTTCCTTTTTGCAAATCGTAAAGGTAAAGATGATTGTGATTGTCGCGTTCGCTCATCCAAATGAGTTCCTTCTCACTATTCAACAGTTGACAATATTGACGATTGTAGTTCACGAACTTTGGACTCGTTTCTTCTACCACTGTGCGAACCGCTCCGGTAGTTGCATCAAGTGCTAATACACGATATACTTTATGTCCGCGCTCGTTATAGTCGAAAAGTAATTCCTTGCCATTCTTCAACCAACGCAAGTTACCTAAACTAAATTGATTGGCAAATAAAGCATTCGAAGGAGCAATCGTTTTTCCGGTAGCGACCTCTACAATACGGGGTTCTTGAGAATCGAGTGCATCACCCGGTTTGGCATACTCCATGGTATGTAACTTGGGCTGTAGCTGATCGGCAGGCGATGATTCGATATAATTCACAAAACGCTTCTCTACGCGGCGTAGCTTTGTAGTAGCGATACTTTTTGAATCGGGCGACCATTGCAAACGATTGGAATAATAGAATCCTAATCCTCCATCGTTCGTTAAACAACGCTCTTTCTGTGTTGCAAAGTCGAACACATAGAGGTTGTAGTTCTTTACATACGCCTGAGACTTTCCATCGGGACTTTCCACAGGAGAAAAATCATCAGCCGAATCACTCGCCCAATGCAAATGTTCCCATTCTGAGAGCTTTTGCCCCTTCTTCTCATCGGACTTAGGCTCCACCTTAGCAGGCAATCCTAAATTAGAACGTACCTCATCCATAGAAGCACAACTTGTTTTGGTCTGCTTATCCGCATCTACCACTACAAAACGTTCGCCTTCAGAGGTTTGAATAGAATAAGAAAAGCGATGTTCTGCTCCATTCCACATTATTTTACGGGGAGCATGGTACACCTTTTCAGAAGAGAACGTTTTCGGAGCTTCAAAAGCTCTTTTGTAATCGTCTACCGTACCTTGGGCATACACCGTGGCAGTCATAGCTGCCATCGCCAAAGGAATCAAAAATCGATTCATAAAATTTTAATTAGGTTGAATGAAAGTAAAAACGCAAATTTATTTCTTACGATATAAATTCACGTTTCTACGAAAGATATTTATTGCACTGCCCACTCAAAAAGGCCACACGAGAATTCCTCGGGTTGCACAAATTCAAGTTTCAGCGCCGTTGTTTTTACAGTTTTAAATTTAACAACATTGGCATCTCCCTTCTCCGTTGTATAAGGAGAGTTCGTACCTGCAGGAGTCCACTGTCCTTCTGCATCTTTGTAATAGATCTTCCATGATTTCGGTACACGGCAACCACCCCAAGGGGCATCGTCAAACCAATAAACCGTAGTTGAGTTCACGTCGACTGCTGCCGGAAAGGTATATACGACCCATTCGGTTGAGTTCTTCTTCGGCCACCAATGGATATAAGGAACAGAACGATCATTACCATCTTTCGGCACTAATCCATCTGTAATTGCAGTAAATCGAGTGGTGTTTAACGAAGAAGTTACCTTTGCTGTAGATGCTAAAGTTGCCGGAGCTGAAGGCGTTGTTGCATTCACCTCTTGAGGTACCCATACGGTCATGTTACCTGCACCACGATGTGCCCATGAATAATAAGGAATCAAGTTTACAGGCACTACCGGAGTTTGCAAGAAACCATCCTTATCATAAGATAAGCTCTGCCCTTTGAAAGAGACTTCTTCAATACCGCCTAATTTGCTTGCCGTAAATTTGGCATTAAATTTAGGATCACGATTCATCATCAACGTCAATACATCGGCTGTATTATCTCCCCATTCTGCACAATAGACAATCGGTCCACGTTCTACTGAACTAGAACCACGATCAGCTTCCACTAAGTTGTTGGCCTTCACCGTACGAGTTTCCATATCGAAATGGATCTGTACTTTATCACCCTTCTTCCATTTGCGGTCGATGGTAAAGTAGCCGTCTTGTTGAAGTGCACCTACTTTTTCACCATTCACAGTAATAGAATAGGAAAGCTCTTTGCCATCGCTATAGCGATACAACGAACTGGTCGGTACCGGAGCACCTGTTACCCAACTAGGTACACGAATCTTTAAAGCAAAATGCTGCGAACCTTTTGGATTCACTGCTACAGCAATATCGCCATCCCATGGATAGTTGGTTTGCTGAGTGATACCTACCGTCTTACCGTCGACTGCAATTGCAGCATTCGAACTCATGAAAAGGTTGATATATAAATTCTGGCCCTTCACGGCATAGGCATAACCCGGTACTGAAGGGATGAAACGACATACATTCGATGGACAACAAGCACAGCCAAACCAAGCTTGACGCTGATGTTGGCCCATACTCTTCAACGGATTCGGATAAAAGAACGTACCTCCATCTATTGAAACTCCGGAAAGCACTCCGTTATACAACGTACGTTCGAGCACATCATAATATTTCGACTGACCATGCAACAGGAATAAACGATAGTTCATGTAAACCATCGCTATCGCTGCACAGGTTTCGTTATAGGCACTCATATTAGGAAGCTCGTAGTTCGCACCAAAAGCTTCACCATTAGCTGTAGCACCTACTCCACCGGTGATATAATATTTCTTAGTTACAATGTTTTCCCAAATACGGTCGATCGCCTTAATATAGGTAGAATCGCCTGTTAATGCGGCTACATCGGCCATACCGGAATACATATATCCGGCACGTACGGCGTGTCCTACGGCTTCATCTTGATCAATTACCGGTTTATGTGCTTGACTATATTCGTCCTTGCGTTCTGTTTTGCCACGATAGTCGAGGAAAAACTTAGCTTCATCAAGATATTTTTTATTACCTGTAGCTAGATATAGTTTTGCTAACGCCATCTCTGCAATCTGATGACCCGGTACAATTTGCAACTGATCCTTGTTCGGACCGATTGCTTTGCATACACAATCGGCATACTTAATGGCAATGTCTAAGAAACTACGTTTACCGGTAGCCTGATAATACGCAATTGCTCCCTCAACCATGTGTCCAAGATCGTAGAGCTCATGCGACAGATCTTCCTCTTTTAGCCATCGAGTCGGTCCCGACCATTCATGAGGATGTTTTGGATTCATCGTACGTGCCGTGTACAGATAACCATCCGGCTCCTGTGCAGCGGCCATCAATGTGACCACACTATCAATATAGGCCTCCATCTTCTTGTCGGGATAAGTCTGCAAGGAATAGCTTGCACCCTCTATGGTTTTATAGACATCGGTGTCATCGAACGAATAGCCCTTCACTTTGTACGAGTCACTAGGATGTGCGGCCTTTACAAAGTTATCATAACGTCCTTCGCTTTGGCACTTGCTAAAAGCCAATGGAATAGTTACCTTACGGCTCGCTTCTAATCGACTACCCCAAAACGAGTTCGGAGTAACCTTTACTGAAGTAAAAGGAACCGGAGCGATAGGATATCCTCCATGTGGTGTCACTTTCTTCTGCGAAGCAGTTATCAGCGTCGCGCTACCCAACGCTCCCACCAATAATACGGTAGTTAAAAGATTTCTTTTCATATTTATAGTTCTATAGTATTCTTTTTAATCATTTGCTTTCATAAATGTGTTCTATCTCCTCTCCGGTTAAAGGCATATCCCATACCTTCAACGAATGTAGATAGCCACTAAAAGGCCAATCACCAATTGCAGTAGCTCCTAACGAAGCTGATTCACTCTTTGGAAGCAAAAGGATTATGTTTTTGGTGCGCAACAGTTTTCCGTTCAAGTAGATGTGCTCATTGTACCCATCGTACGAGAAAGCCCAATGCTGCCACTTCGTAGAATCAATATCTTTGGGAAAGCCCATATCCTGATAATAACCAAAATGACGAGCAATGCCCGCACGAGGTTCGGTACCACTGCATAACATTATTTTCTGTAACTCGCCTTCCGAAGTAATCAGGTCGGCCACGCATTCCTCTGGAGCGGGATTAGGGTTATAGACCCATGCTGCTAACGAATAAGGTGCATTGTCGCATATTGAATTCGGCATAGCAAATGAACTTCTCATCCATTGACTTCCGTCGAAAGCGAATGCACGTTTTCCTTGAAAGTCGGCTACAGGTAAGGGCTGACGTACTGCGGTAAATTCTCCTCCCACACGATTTTGAATCGCCGAAAGTTGGGTACCTACTTGATAATCATCGGCCGTAATATCAATAAACAAGCCTTTCTTTTCTCGTGAAGCGGGAGGAAGTACGGCTATCGATAGAGCGGCATCAAACTGCCATTCTGCCTTTTCCTGCTGCCAGTTATAAAAACGCAAATCGGTTATTACTGTCGCCTCATTCGCCGTACAAGTCAGCTGAGTTGTTTTCTTCACCTTATTTTCCTTCACAGAAGCTAGTGCCGTACCGTCAAGATAAAGCGTTACTATCTTTCCGTTGGATGCATATACCACTTGATGCCAAGCAGGCAAACCGGTAGCTGTTAATTTCTTTGCAGCTGCTTTCCTGACTGCTGCTATCGATTTACTTCCCCAATCAAGACTCAAGGCAAGTACTTTTTCGGGGGTAGAAAACGTACGATACGAACACGTATAAGGCTGTGGAGCAAAGAACGATGCAGGAAGCAGAAAGCTGGATATGAGTTTTGCATCGGCTTGCAAAGACAATCCATCTTGATCGGCTTGGTTTACAAACTTCACTTCGCCAAAAGTAAAGAACGAACCGGCCAACATTCCTGTTGTATTATGCCATAAGGTTCCGTCGAATTGCGCTGCTGAAGCAGCCAACTGCAACTGTGGAGGCTCCTGCTGAGCAGGTACAGTATTGAATACTTTTACATTCCACACAGCACCCGGGTATCCATTTTTCTGGCAACCTTCCACCGTTAAACGCACATAACGTGCTTCGGGTATTTCTTGGGTTGCAGGACGGTCTACCATCGGACTTTCCGACTGTTCATTGTCATTCTTATCTGCATACATGGTCCAATTCACTGCATCAGTAGAATATTCCCAACGATACTGGTAAAAATAAGTAGCATACTCAAACTGAGTCCAGATACGTGCAATAGGCTGTATCTTACCTAAATCAATCTCCAGCCATTCCGTGCCCATACCGGCAGGTCGCCAAAGCGTTGCATTATTATCGTCCACAGCATACGAAGCTTTGAAGGCTTCGCTATATTCCGAAGAAGCCTTTACCGACTTGCAGAAAGCAACATTTGGCACAGGTACGGTAGTAGGTTGCAAAGCCCCTACTCCTTTATGGGTAGGCTGAACCGGACACATTTCGCCCGGTTGACCAAAGGTAAGTTCATCTACACAAACCTGCCGATGAAAGCCCTGCGTAGCACGTGGTATATTGTGACGATGATAGGCTACATAATATTTATCGCCTTCCTTTATTACACTATTGTGCCCCGGTCCATGTACTGTTTCATCGGGAGTAGTAGCCAAAATAGGATTGTTCTTTCCCCAATGAAATGGCCCCATCGGTCCATCGGTGCTGTACGCATATTCTACATGATACGAAGCATCCTCACAATGATCGCACGAATACATGAAGTAATATACTCCATCTTTCTTTAACATGAAAGGTGCTTCAAAAAAGTGTAAGGCCTCTGTATTGGGAAGCAATTTGGTCTGCTCAAAACTCTTATAATCTTTAGCAAATTTTCCAATGCCTGCTCCGAAATCTTTATAGATACCCCACGTACCCCAATAAAGATAAGTCGCTCCATCGTCATCACGAAACGTCTGCCCATCCAATGTGATTACATTCTTCACAAAACGATCGAGCACTAACACGGAGTCTTCCTTCCCCAATAAATTCTGCCAAGGGCCTCGAGGGGTATCACTTACCCCACAATAGAGTTGACAAGGTACACTGTGGTACATGTAATAACGCCCATCGTCGCCCTTCATCACATCCGGAGCCCAAATATGATGTGTGGTAGGCCAATTCATCGGTAAGATCGTCCAGTTTTGAAAATCCTTCGAGGTCCATACCTGCGAAGGACCAAAACCTCCACCTGTGCCATCTGTAGTAGAATATAAATAATAGGTATCACCGAACTTCTTCACCGTAGGATCCGCAAAGTACCCTGGGAGTATCGGATTTCCAGCACCGGGAGTATTCCACTCTTGCCCCTGCATTGTAGGAGGAAAGAGCAAGCATACTCCTAAAGCACCGTACATTATTTTTTTCATACTAGCAGCATCGTTTTATATAAGGTCTCTCCTTATTCGCCGACAGTCCACTCTATTACACCACCGGAAACTCCTTTTTGAAGTTTTGCTTGAAGTTTAAGCGATTGTGTTGTTATCGGTTCAAACTCCAAACGATTCCAGCAATCTTTTGCAGTCATATATAAACTCTGCGCTACTACCGGTTTCCAAGTATCTGTAGTTGCATCTTTATAGAATAGCTTCCAGCTTTCAGGCACGCGGAAGTTACCATCGTAATGATCGAAATCCAACCAATATACGGCGGTCTTAGAAATGGTATAAGGCTTATCAAACTTGTAAATTAGGCTCTCTTCAGTACCATTTTTCAGCCACCAATAGAAATAAGGTTTCGATTGATCGCCTGAGCTTGCAGGTTCCCATTGATCGTTTACTCCATAAGCCCAATCCATACGAGGTTCAATGGTAGCATCATTCTGGATAGGCACACTCATTGCAAAACTCTGTGCTTTAGAAGCAATGGTGGGTTTGGGGGTAGCTTTAGCCAGCGACTTATCGGTAGGAATCCACACTTCCATTTGATAATTTTCTGTTCCACGATTGTTCCATGCAAAATATGGAATAGCAGTTACACCGACTGCTTTTTCAGCGCCAGAGCTATCTATTTGTTGTGCCTCACCTTTAAGTACAGTCATCGGACCGTATGAATCCCAGGCCCATGTATCGGTAGTAAAGGCAGCATCTGAAGATAGATATTTATTAAACACCGTTTGATCCTTCAAGTCGATGCCTTCCAAACAGTACATCATCGGTCCACGTTCCAAGGCTACTCTACCACGATCGGCTTCTACCTTATCGTTTGCTTTTACTTTTTGTACTTCCATAGGCAAATCAAGCGTTACCTTGTCACCTTTCTTCCATTTGCGGGTAATCGTTAGATAACCTTGCTCATCGCAAGTGGCAGAAATAGGTTCTCCATTCAAAGTTGCTTTTACTAAAGCTTTCGAGGCATTAGCAAAACTATATAAGTCGGTAGGTACCGGTTGTCCTTTTACCCATCCAGGAATACGAAGCCTCAAGGCAAATTCAGTTTTTCTCTTGGGATTCACCGCTATTGTTACAGCGCCATCCCATGGATAGCCCGTAGTTTGCTCAAGTGTTAGCTTCTTTTTACCTATTTGTACCTCTGCACTACCTTGCACATAAAGATTGACAAACACTTCTGTACCTCGTGTGGCATATACATAACCCGGAACGGAAGCCATAAAGCGCGTTATATTTCCCGGACAACAAGCACAGCCGAACCAACGTTGACGTTGATGTTCGCCTAAGCTCTCTAATGGATTATCGTAAAAGAATTTATCGCCTGTCAACGACACGCCCGAAATTACTCCATTATAGAGTGCACGTTCAGCTACATCCATATATTTTGCATCTCCGGTAGCTAAGAACATACGATAATTCCAATATACATTCGCAATCGATGCACATGTTTCGCAATACGCTGTATGGTTCTTCAATTCATAATCCGGCCCGAAGCCCTCACCTTGTGCACGTGAACCCATGCCTCCCGTAATATATAGTTTACGCGAAGCCATGTTATCCCAAATACGTGTAAGTGCTTCGAAATAAGGCTTATCACCTGTCAGAGCCACTACATCTGCTACACCGGAATAAAGATATCCTGCACGCACTGCATGACCTACAATCTCATCCTGCTGCAAAATTGGTTTATGATCCTGGCTATATTCGCTTGGACGATGTCCATCCGTGCAACGTCCGGTTTCCTCTACAAAATAATGTGCCAAATCAAGATAGCGCTGCGTACCTGTCACCTTATATAATTTACAGAGCGCCATCTCTACAATCGGATGTCCTGAAGGACGATGAATTTGACCTTCGTTCGGGCCAAAAACTTTGCATATCAAATCTGCATTCTTAATTGCCACATCCAAAAAGGTACGCTTGCCGGTTGCTTTATAATGAGCCACTGCTGCCTCGTACATGTGTCCACAATTGTAAAGCTCATGACTATTGATCTTATCCCAACGTTTAGTACCCCACCAACCCGATAAACGAGTTGCTTTATTGGTTACGCAAGTAGTTAAATAGCCATCAGGCTCTTGCGCTAAAGCGATGATATGAATTACACTATCCAAATAATGATCAAGCTGTGCATCGTATTTCGAAGCCAGTGAATAGGAAGCTCCTTCAATCACTTTATACGGATCAGTATCATCGAACGGGAAATCGCCACGATGCTCGCCCTTAATAAGACCGGCTGCTAAAGCAAAATTATCAAAACGTCCATTCTTCTCACATTCTTTAAAAGCAGAAGGAATTGACACCGTACGGTTTATCTCAATCTTCTGTTTCCAAAAGTTATCTGCAAAATGTACGTGATTAAATGGAACCTCCACGATCTCGTGGGAAGAACGTTCCTGAGCTGCAACAGAAGAGCTTATTGCAAAGCATCCGCACAACATTAAAGTGGTTAAAGTGATTCTAGCCATGTTTAAATATAGATTTTAAATGCAAAGTAACAGCAAAAAAACGAGTTTACCAAATCTTTATAGTGTTATTGCCATACAGTATAAATGATTTCATTATATTTAACGAAAATCATTTTAAGCCCTTATTTGGAAGAGGAATTTTTCTGTAGATTCAGCTTAGCAATCGTTCTTTTCAAAAAAAAACTTGAAATGCATTGCGAAATACAGAAAAATGCGTAATTTTGCTGGCTGAAAATACATTTATTAATTTTAATAAGAAGAAAAGCTATGCAAACTCTTGACAAATTCAACTTTTCGGGAAAGAAAGCCTTTGTTCGTGTGGACTTTAATGTTCCTTTGGACGAAAACTTCAACATCACAGACGACAACCGTATCCGTGCTGCACTCCCTACGTTGAAGAAAATTCTAGCCGATGGAGGTTCTCCAATTATTGGTTCACACCTAGGCCGTCCAAAAGGCGTTACTGAGAAATTCTCTCTAAAACACATCCTTGCTCACATAAGTGAAGTACTCGGAACAGAAGTACTCTTTGCTGATGATTGTCAGAAAGCTGCAGCTCAAGCAGCAGCACTGAAACCCGGCCAAGCACTTCTACTCGAAAATCTTCGTTTCTACGCAGAAGAAGAAGGAAAACCTCGTGGTCTAGCTGACGATGCAACCGATGAAGTAAAGAAAGCTGCTAAGGCTGCTGTAAAAGAAAGTCAAAAAGCTTTTACCAAAGTTCTTGCTTCTTATGCTGACTGCTATGTAAACGATGCCTTCGGTACCGCGCATCGTGCACACGCTTCTACGGCTCTTATTGCTGATTATTTTGCTCCAGAGAACAAAATGTTCGGTTACCTAATGGAGAAAGAAGTTCTTGCTGTAGAGAAAGTAATGAAAGATATCAACCGTCCATTCACTGCTATTATGGGAGGTTCTAAAGTATCTTCTAAAATCGAGATTATTGAGAACCTACTTACTAAAGTAGACAATCTTATCGTTGCAGGTGGTATGACTTACACTTTTGTGAAAGCTCTTGGAGGCAATATTGGTAATTCAATGTGCGAAGACGATAAGCTTGAGCTTGCGCTTTCTCTAGTTAAAAAGGCCAAAGAGCAAGGTGTAAACCTCGTACTTTCCATAGATGCTAAAATCGCCGATAGCTTCTCTAACGATGCAAAGACACAAATCGTACCAGACGATCAGATACCTTCAGGTTGGATGGGTTTGGATATCGGTCCGGAATCTGAAAAGAAATTTGGTGACGTAATCAAGGCTTCTAAAACAATCCTTTGGAATGGCCCTACCGGCGTCTTTGAATTTGAAAACTTCAGCCACGGTTCTAAAGCCGTAGGTGAAGCTATCGTAGAAGCTACAAAGAACGGAGCTTTCTCTCTTGTGGGAGGTGGTGACTCAGTAGCCTGCGTAAATAAATTTGGCCTTGCTGAAGGTGTTTCGTATGTATCTACCGGTGGTGGTGCTCTTCTTGAGGCTATCGAAGGAAAAGTACTACCCGGAATTGCTGCCATCAAAGGTTAATCCACATTCATAAAAAAAGCGCAAATTACCAATATATAAAGAGTAGTTTGCGCTTTTTCCTTTTTGCTTTTTTACAAAATACCCACAATGAAAAGAAAATTACATCTATTTACCTTTTTTGCGGCCCTAGGACTCACGGCACAAAGCCAAGTTTTCACGACTGAACATAAAACCGACGGCATCAATCTGAAAAACGTAGTCAGCACACTCTCACAACGCATCAAACTCACAGGCTATGCACAATTTGGCTATAATTATGATGCTGCCTGTAAAGCTGAACAAAATACTTTCTACACGAACCGAATTATCTTAATGGCAGATGGAAAGATTACCGACAACTGGCAAGCTTACTTCATGTACGACTTAAAAGGCGCTAAGCCTCTTGAGCTTTGGAGTGAATACAAAATTGCTCCTTTCTTTGCCGTTCGTATCGGACAATTCAAGAATCCTCTTACTCTCGAGAATCAAATTTCTCCTTCGAATCTAGAATTTAACAATAACTCACTAGTAGGCAATTATTTCGCTGCCATCACCTCATCCGATAAATTAATCGGCGGACAGGGGGGGCGCGATGCCGGTTTGATGATCTCCGGACAAATTCTTCCGTCAAAAAGCAGCAATAAATTGGAGTATAAAGTTGCAGTAATGAACGGCAATGGCATTAATCAAGCTGACAATAATAGTCAGAAAGACCTCATTGGTGCTCTCTCTTATAAACCTTGTGCCGCAGCCGAACTCTATGGATCTATCGAAGAAGGTCGTGGCAATGTGGTGGAAGTAAGTAGTTACAATACACTCAAGTTGAAAGAGAATTATCGCAGAGCTCGTTGGAGCCTAGGAGGCGAAGTAAAGACTCCTATTTGCAATTTCCGTGGCGAATACATTGCCGGCCACGATGGAGAGGTAAGTAGCGAAGGTTACTATGGCACTGCCACTTTGCACCTTACCGAACGTCTCGACTTAATCGGTTCGTACGAAAATCTCGACAGAAACAAAGATATGGGTAAAGCTGCCGAAGAAACAAATTACCTAGGTGGATTGCAATATTGGTTTTACCCACGTTGTCGTCTATCCGTCAATTACACCTACATTGACAGCCATAAAGACCTCAATGTGCATTCTGGCAATCAGATTAACGCCCAAGTACAGTTCCGCTTTTAATAGCGGAACTCCTTCGGGATGTCTATCATCATCAACTGTAATTTTTTTGCTTGATTCAAGCGACCCGATTGAAAGAGAATTCGTGTTCCATCGGGTGAGAATTTCGGATGTGCATGATCCGGCTTCATTTTTGTATCCGTTACCAACAGATGCTTCTCCGATGTTTTCAAGTTGATTAGCCAAATATTACCACCAAACGTATCGCCCGCAGCCCATTTCCCATCACTTGAGGCATTGCAATGCCAAAAGCCACGCCCTATCAAGTTGCCTTCGCATGCTTGTCGATCCTTCTCCATCTCCACCTGACCAAGTTGCTCACAATCGCCTGTACGTACATTCACACGCATAATACCATTTGCCTGCTTCCGTAGGCGTTCCTGCCAACCAAGGATACAAAAATAAACCCAATCCTTTGTGCAGAACGTTTCATGCGTTACCCAATCTAACGGAGTCTCTTCATACAAAGGGCGCATTGTCTTTGTCGATGCATCCAAAAACCACATCCGTTGTTTGGCATCACCTCCCGTTTCGTGACAGAAAAGTACCTCACCCGTCGTATAATTTGACGTCTGAATATGACCGATACGGAATCCCGCATCCACAAGCTTCTCCACTGAGCCATTTGCGAGTGACATGCTATAGATGCTAGCCGTTGAATCGCGTGTCACCGTAACATAAGCTATCTCATCGTTAAAATCAATCGCAAAGCCTCCTGCCACACCAAATTGTGGAAGAAAATCTGCTATTTTGCGTTCGTATGCCTTATTCTTCTTCATTCGTCCCGCCTTACTGTCGGCAAACAAAGTATTCAAATCAATGCGCGACATCGTCACTAATGAATCTACCTTACGCGTTAAAAACAATGTATTTGAGTGATGTGCCAAATAATAACCCGTCACATTCTGCCCTTCAGTAGCTTGAATAATTTCACCCGAAGGTTCATGGATAAAATAAAGTTCTTGTCGATTTCCTGCTCCACGCGAGGAAGAGCGAAATAATATATATTGCCCGTCTGACGTCCACATGGGGTCTGTCTGATAGAGAGCCTTATCACTTAATTCAGGAGAAGTCAATACTGTAATAGGTAGTTTCGTAGTCTCATCGAAAATCACTTGTTTTTCAGATGCAAAGCGTTTCCCTACCTGGGCATTAGCTGAAAGTACGGCACCTGTAGCCGTAACACATACAGCCAACGAA
>Ga0302211_10000408_pt1 | contig 15741 bp, 16 predicted proteins | sample II_Fen_E3_3_FD_200234 | JGI IMG/M metagenome (GOLD analysis project Ga0302211, IMG submission 200234) | Peat permafrost microbial communities from Stordalen Mire near Abisko, Sweden - II_Fen_E3_3 | ecosystem: Environmental > Terrestrial > Soil > Wetlands > Permafrost | place: Sweden: Abisko... | reverse complement strand
CAGCTGAAGCAAATAAGCTTTATCTATTAATTATATCGATTTCAACGGTGAATGCAAGAGAAAATATGCAGAAAAAATGAATTAACAGCCAAACGTTCATTTTTATTTTTCTGATACTTATATTTTGATGAAGTGAGTGATGATCGGATTGGTGGTGAATATTTATTCAAAGCATAACAAAAAAATAACTTTTAGAAAATGGTAAATTTATATTAAATATATTTCTTGACCTGAAGTGAACTCCAGAGGGTAATATAAAGTATTAGAAGAATCTTATTTTGATAGGGAGTTGCTAAAATGGATAAAAGAAAAATAGGGAATATGGTAGTTTCATCTATAGGTCTTGGTTGTATGGGACTGAGCCACGCCAGTGGTGCACCGACCGGGAAAAAAGAGGCAGCAGAGATACTGCGCCAAGCGGTAGACCTTGGTTATACGCTCTTTGATACGGCAGAATGTTATACTGGAGTCAATTCGGATGGATCGATCTCTTATAATGAAGAGCTTGTTGGTGAGGCATTGCGAACTATCCGCGATAAAATCGTACTTGCAACAAAATATGGAGTGCAGCATGGCGGCGATCATCTTATATTGGACAGTCGTCCGAGCACGATTCGCAAATCAGTTGATGAAAGCCTTAAACGTCTGGGGACAGATTATATAGATCTTTATTATCAACATCGTATTGATCCAAAGGTAGAACCGGAAACGGTTGCTGAAACAATGGGAGCCTTGATAAAAGAAGGCAAGATCCGGTCGTGGGGAATTTCAGAGACGACAGAAGATTATCTGCGTCGTGCCCATGCAATTTGTCCAGTAGCTGCGATTCAAAATCGTTACTCTATGATGGCACGTTGGCATGAGTCACTTTTTTCAACGGTTGAGGAGTTAGGGGTCGCTTTTGTAGCATTTTCACCGATGGCAAATGGCTTTTTGACAGGACAATATGATCAAACCACTAAATTTGAAGAGGGTGCAGATTTTCGCAGCAGAATGCCACAGTTTACGGCTGACGGCGTTGAACAGAGTCGGGAACTGTTGGAAATATTGAATCAGCTGGCTAGCGAAAAAAAGGCAACGCCGGCACAAATATCTTTGGCTTGGATGCTCTGCAAAAAACCATGGATCATACCGATTCCTGGTAGTCGTAAGCCAAAACGTTTAAAGGAAAATCTGGACGCTGCGTATGTGAAGTTGACGGATAAAGAAATTAAGGTTATTGATACGAAACTGGATCAAATGGAATTTATTGTATTTGGTGGACATTAACAAATTAAGAATGGTTAAGCTGCATCAAATTCAATGCAGCTATAAATATTATTAGTAAGTGAGGAATCTTAGCGTGAAAAAGAAAATCATAATTTCGTTATGTTTATTAGCAGGGATATCTGCGTATGGAGTAACACAGATGAGGTCTATTGACTCAGGGAGTATAAAAGATTCAGTGAAAGATACGGATCGTAAAACGTCAGACAATATGCAAAAACGTAATGAGGCAGCTGAAAATAGTAAAGATGAACGTAAGGAGCTAGAGGAACTTTATCATACTATGTATCGTTATATGTTAGCGAAAGATGTAAAACGACTTTCGGCAATGTTGACGGATGATTTTGTATTGATTCACATGACAGGTATGCGTCAGCCTAAACTAGAATATCTTCGTTGTATAAGTGAAGGCGAATTGCATTATTTTACGGAGGAAACAGATCATATTTATATTGATATACATGGAGATGAAGCGGTAATGACCGGACAATCCCGCGTGAATGCAGCGGTGTTTGGTGGGAGCAGGCATACATGGCCTTTGCAGTTAGTTATTGATATGAAAAAACAAGATGGTAAGTGGATGATGACAGACACAAAGGCATCAACCTATTAAAATAACAAACATAATTGATGGTGCATTGGAACGTATTCACCATTTTAACACGGTGATCTTCTGTATTTAAAGAACACCCTTGATTTCAATTCAATTAGGAGGATGATTTTATGAAAAAATTATTTGTTTCTTTGCTGTCTCTGGTCGTGGTGATTTTGTTTACCGCTTGCGGCAGCACGGCAGGAACTACCAGTAGTACTTCGAGTCAGAAAGCTGTCACGGAACCGCAGGCTTCCTCGTCTAGTGCCCCGGTGGCGGCTCCAGAAAAATTGCAGGGTAAGAAAATACTTGTAGCATATTTTTCCCGTACCGGTGATAATTATGCGGTAGGCAACATTTCTAAGGGAAATACGCACATTGTCGCTGACATGATTGCTGAAACAACGGGGGCTGATACATTTGAAATTAAAACAGTAAAGCCTTATCCGGCAACATATAAAGAATGTACAGAGGTTGCAAAAAAGGAACTTGCCGATGATGCTCGTCCAGAGCTGGCTACTAAGATTGATAATATAAAGGACTATGATGTGATCTTTTTAGGTTATCCAATCTGGTGGAGTGATATGCCAATGGCAATCTATTCTTTTATGGAAAGTTATGATTTTAATGGCAAAACAATCATTCCATTTTGTACCTCGGCTGGTGATGTATTGACGGGTAAGGAAAGTAATATCCCGAAATATGCAAAAGGTGCTACAGTGTTGCAAGGTCTTGGTATTGAAGGCAAACGTGCCCAGGAAAAGCCAGATAGTGTACGTCCACAGGTTCAAGAGTGGCTTACAAAATTAGGGTTTACGAAATAACAAGAGAAGCTGGCTGCGTTGATTTAAAATCAATGAAAAAAGTATAATGAAATGATCGATGGATTTTAGAGCAGGAGCGTGAATGAATGCGAAATTTTTGGAATATTATCTTGGTGATTGTGCTGTTACTTTTGATGAATCATTCTTTGCTGGGAAGTGTATGGCATGAATATTTTGGTGTGGCCTATCTTTTATTTGTACTAGTGCATGTAAGTTATGCGTATGGCTGGTTTAGAAATTTGTTTCTCGGGAGGCAGTCGCTGCAGCGGTTATTGGGAACGAGTGTAAGTCTATTACTAATTATGGTAATGTTGATAACCATTGTTACGGGGTTGTTGATCTCAACGACAGTATTCCCGGTGGCCCAGCTGCATGGGGCAGCGTCTATTTTTGCACAGGAACTGCATCAGGGCGGTGCATATGTTAGCTTTATTTTGATTGGAATTCATTTTGGCTTGCATTGGAGTTCATTGTGGATTCGAGTAAAAAAACGAATGGGGATCGTGACGGATGCAAAATCTTATAAATGGGCAGTAGCTGTATTTGCCAGTATTGTTATAGGGTATGCAATATATGCTTCTTTTGTTCAGCATATGGGCGATCGACTTATGATGGAGCATATGCTGGATTTTGGCGACACTGGAAGTCCTTTATCGTATAGCCTAGATTTAGCAGTGATTTTTGCTGGGTATGCAATCGTTGCGTACATCTGTAAAAAATTATTGGCAAGTCATATATAAGGAAATCTGAAAAATCCTCTTGCTATAGAGCAGACTCTAAGTGATAGGCTAAACATAAAGTCTATTGTTCTGTAGAGTTCAATAAAGAAAGGATTGGAAAAATGAAAAAAACATTTCTTTTTGTGGTGATTGGCTTATTAGTTGTTGGTGGGGTTGTTTTTGGAATATCTCGTATTTTTAATGGAGATGTCGCAAAAACGCAACAGCCAGCAGCACAACCAAAGCAGACGGTTGCCAAGGCAGATTTACAGGGAACGGAAAATAAAGATGGTCATAAAACGTTGGTCGTATATTATTCGCTTACTGGCAATACGAAACAGATTGCCCAGCATATTCATGATTTGGTTGCTGGAGATATGTTTGAATTGCGTACCGTACAGACTTATCCGGAAAATCATCAGACACTGATTGAACAGGCAAAAAAAGAACTTGCGGATGGTTATTTGCCAGAGCTTCAGGGAAAACTTACGAATTTGTCGGATTATGATGTCATCTATATCGGTTCGCCAATCTGGTGGGGAACGGATGCACCAGCAGTCCGTACGTTCCTTTCACAAAATGATCTGTCAGGTAAGACGGTCATTCCTTTTGTAACGCATGCATCGGTAGCCCGTAACGGCGGCCCAGGATCGGGAGTCCCGGATATTGCTTCGCAAGCAAAAGGCGCGAAAGCACTCGAGGGTATGCATTTTTATGAGGATAAGGTTGGGGACAAACAGGCGGTCGCTGATTGGCTTAAACGCATTGGCATGTTGAAATAATCTGGAGGAAAATGAAAATATGGAATATAGAAATTTACTTCATGGTGAAAAAATTAGCACAATCGGCATTGGTGCAGGAAGTCTGCACGATGCTACGCCACGAGAAATTGAAGATATTATTTGTTATGGCATGGATCATGGTATTAATTTTATGGATACCGTTATGTATGATGAAGCTGCAGTGAAACCTATTGTCCGAGCGCTCAAAGGGCGTCGGGACAACATGCTGATGCAGCTGCATCTGAGTGTCGTGTATCCGCAGGGTCAGTATGCAAGGACAAGGGTTTTATCGACAGTACAAAAAGGGTTTGAACAGGAACTTAAAAAATATGGTACGGATTATGCCGATATTGGTTTAATTCATTGTGTGGATGAAACGGACGATTTTGAAAAGGTGATGTACGATGGTATTTTTGATTATGCCAGGAAATTAAAACAAGCTGGTATCATTCGTTATCTCGGTTTTTCATCGCATAATCCAGATATTTGTCTGCGATTTGTTGAAACAGGTGAGATTGACCTATTTATGCTTAGCGTTAATGCAGCTTATGATTTTGAACCATTACGGGGGAAATTGGCATTGTCCAATAAACGTATGGAACTTTATCAAAAATGCCAGAAACAAGGCATTGGTATCACAGTCATGAAGCCTTACGGAGGCGGACAGCTTCTGGATTCTCGAACTTCACCTTTCGGCAGGGCTATGACCATTTCACAATGTATCCAGTATGCACTGGATCGTCCGGCTGTATTATCTTGCCTACCGGGCGTGCGATCTATCGCTGATTTAAAAGATGTTCTTGCTTATTATGATGTTTCTAAAGAAGAAAGGGACTATTCCTTTATTGGAAAGTTAGCCCACCGTGATATGCAAGGTACCTGTATATATTGCAATCATTGTCAGCCGTGTCCTTCTAATATTGACATTGGTGCTGTGAATAAATATTTGGATTTAGCCAAAGTTGGTGATGAACTTGCCAAAGATCACTATATGAAGCTTCGTAAACATGCAACGGATTGTATTGAGTGCGGCGCATGCGAAAAAAATTGCCCGTTTCATGTGAATGTTTGTGAACGGATGCGCGAAGCAAAGCAGTTTTTTGCGTAGTTGTACAGAGCTTTAATTATTTAAAATAAATCTGGAAAACAAACTATATAATGCAATTACCGATCGTAATTTGAAAATTGTACTATATAATTTGTTCTTGCAGAAATGAAAATTAATTATTGACTGATCGTTCTCCTAATGCTATGATTTGTAGCAGAGGGAGTGAGGATCATAATGGGAAGAAGTAAGGAATTTGATGAAAACGCAGCCCTTATGAAAGCTATGGAATTGTTTTGGAAACAAGGTTATGAAAAAACATCTTTAAATGATCTGGTAGAATACATGGGAGTGCATCGTAAAAGTTTATATGATACTTTTGGGGATAAGCACACATTATTTTTAAAAACGGTAGATTGTTATGGTAGATTTATCAAGGCTAAACTGGAATCTGAAACTTTACGTGCAAAAACAGCAAAAGAAGCAATATACTTTATTTTTGATTTCATAGCTGAAAAAAGCAGCGATGAATCAATGGGCTGTTTCTTTGTAAATGCAGCAACTGAGTTAGCTCCTTGTGATAAAGAATTAGCGCAAAAGACAGAAGAAGCATTTTCGGAAGCTGAGATATTGTTTGCGAACATTATCCGAAAAGGACAGCAATCAGGTGAATTTTCTACTACCTACGATGCTGAAGTTTTAGCAGAAAGCTTGCATAATACTTTAATTGGAATTCGCGTTTTAGCAAGAACTACAGCGAGTAAAGAAAAGTTGCACCGTATAGCTCGTCTTTCTTTACAAATATTGAATAAATAAAGTCAAACTTTTTTACACAAACTAGAACGATTGTTCTTTAAAAATATTTTTGAGAAACACATTCTCATGCATAAAATAATTCTATAAATATGAATGGAGAGGGTGTTTTTACTTGAAATAAATTGTATTGGCAATGTAGTGTTTTTTATAAAAGTGAATAGCAATAGCTTTAAAAATATATGAAAAATAATAGAGGAGTGTAGTCTTATGAACAATTTTCAATTTGTAAATCCAACAAAAATTATATTTGGGAAAGGTGGAATTCAGCAATTAGCACAGGAAATTCCTGTTGATAGGAAAGTTTTAATACTTTATGGCGGTGGTAGTGCTAAAAAATCTGGCTTATTAGATGCCATTCAGGATGTTTTAAAAGGGTATACATTAGGAGAATTCAGTGGCATTGAACCGAATCCGACATATGAAACATTAATGAAAGCAGTGGAAGTCATTCGCAAAGAAAATTATGATTTTTTATTGGCCGTAGGTGGTGGTTCGGTGATTGACGGAACTAAATTTATCGCAGCGGCAGTACCATTTACACAAGATGATCCTTGGAAAATTATTGCGGAACGGATGCCAATCGAACGTTCATTGCCTTTTGCTACAGTATTAACACTGCCCGCGACTGGCTCAGAAATGAATAATGCTTCCGTAATCACAAGAAAAGCATTGCAGGCAAAGTTACCGTTTACGCATCCAACTGTGTTTCCAAAGTTTTCTATATTGGATCCGATTTATACCTATACTTTACCAAAAAAACAAATTTCGAACGGGGTTGTTGATGCATTCATTCACGTGATGGAACAATATATAACCTATCCAGTAGCCGGAAAAGTGCAGGATCGTTTCTCTGAAGGTCTACTTTTAACTTTAATTGAAGACGGACCAAAAGCTTTAAAAGATCCAGAAAACTATGATGTACGGGCAAATATAATGTGGGTGGCAACATTAGCGACAAATGGGTTAATAGGCAGTGGCGTGCCGCAAGATTGGTCGACTCATATGATTGGACATGAAATTACGGCTTTATACGGATTAGATCATGCCAAAACATTGGCGATTGTATTACCTTCTTTGCTGGAAGTAATGAAAGATGAAAAGAAAGAAAAATTGCTCCAATATAGTGATCGAATTTGGAATATAGCTGGTGGTCTTTCAGATTCCGAAAAAATAACTTTAGTTATTGAGAAAACACGGGAGTTTTTTGAAACAATGGGTATTAAAACGCGTTTTTCCGACTATGATTTAGGGCAAGACGTGATTGAAAAAATTATTGCTAATTTAGAAGCACATGGAATGGTTAAACTTGGCGAAAATGGAAGCATTACGCCGGACGTTGTTCGCAAAGTATTAGAATTAAGTTTATAAGAAAATTTGCCTATATATAAGTGATTCGTTAGTCTGTCAGAATGAGAGGGTAGGGTTCATTGCTTCCGGGGGAGCTTTGTACCCTATAGCCTTTTCTGACAGTTACTATATATCATTATTTAATTCGTTAGCTGCAGATTTTTAGGAGGAGGCTTAATGTGAAAATTTACGCAATTAATGGAAGTCCAAGAAAAAACAAAAATACAGCGGAATTACTTCAACAAGTTTTAGCAGGAGTGAAAGATTCTGTTAAAGATAAAGAAATTGATACAGAACTTATTCATTTATATGATTTAAAATATACCGGCTGCAAAAGTTGTTTTGCCTGTAAAAAAATTGGTGGTGCAAGTTACGGGAGATGTGCAATCAAAGATGATCTTTATGAAATCACAGGAAAATTAGCGGAGGCTGATGGTATGATTTTTGGTTCGCCCATATATTTTGGTAATACAACGGGTCAAATGCAGTCATTTTTAGAAAGATTATTATTTCCCTATTACACCTATGATAAGAATAATCCGATAAAAGTGCCAAAGAAAATACCAATCGTATTTATTTATACGATGAATGCCAGTGTAGAAATGGCAAAGGACCGAGAGTTTTTAACCACTTTAAATAATATGCAATCTTTTATTGAAGGAATATTCACAAAACCTGTCGTTATGTATTCTGAAGATACGTATCAATTTGATGATTATTCAAAATATAGACCGGGTGTACTCCTTGAAAAAAGAAAAGCAGAACATCGAAAAATGCAATTTCCTTTAGATTGTCAGAAAGCATTTGAAATAGGGGTAGATTTACTAAAGTAGTCTATTAAATTTTGTATCAGTAGGAGTTCAACACGAATCAATAAAATATATTTGTACGAGGAGAGGACTAAGTGAAAGATTTTATTAAAAACGAAATAGAAAAATATGTTATTGAAGGCGAAAATAACTGGTTTTCAGAAATTGATGGACATTGGTTTGAAAAACCTCTTGTGCAATTTGCCTCAGCAGAGGATCCGCTTTTTAAAGAATATAAGAAAATAATTGGTGCGTATCATCAAACACCACAAGAGGCTTTTGAATTATCATTTGGTGAGGGCAGCTATCAGGGTGGAACTGTCATAAGTATTGTGTTGCCAATAAATGAAAAAATCAGACAAAGCAATGGCAGGCAAACCATATGGCCATCGCAAGAATGGGCATTGCTGCGGACGCATGAAGTGGCGTATTTTAAAGAATTTACTCATTTTTTAATCGATTTATTGCAAGTGAAAGGCTATAAAACGATGTCACCATCCCAAGCGGAGTGGTTTGAAATAATGCCGGCTGTACCGAATGGACCAGCATCTAATTGGTCAGAACGCCATGTTGCCTATGTCGCAGGGTTGGGGACTTTTTCCATAAATGATGCTTTTATTACCGAAAAGGGAATTGCAGTAAAACTGCTTTCTGTTGTGACAGAATTAAAACTAGAACCTGATCGTAGAGAGGCTAAAAGTCATACTGAAAACTGCTTGTTGTGCAGTAAAGGGACATGTGGAGCTTGCATCAAAAGATGTCCGGTAAATGCAATATCAGCTGAAGGGCATGATAAGATGAAGTGTGCTCAATATACGTATGGAGAAGAATCAAAAAAATTAGCACAATCCTATGGGGGCGATTTCGCATTTGGTGCAGGTTGTGGTTTATGCCAGACACATGTGCCTTGTCAGAGTAGAAATCCAATGAAACGTAATTAATTAGCTTTTATTTCTGAACCGTGTAAAACGCATGCCGTTACCACAGATATATGGTCAAGGTAACGGCATTTTGACGAGATTCATATTTTCATGGGCTTTAATCAACGAAATCGGAAGCAATCAGTAAAATCCCCTTGCTTGCTAGTTCTTCAAAACTTAAATAACATATCAAGAACTGAATTATTTTATAAGAAAATGATAAAATTTATGAAGTTATGTAAAAAAAGAAAGGTTGATATCAATGAATTATGAAAACAAGAAAATTCTTATTGCCTATTATTCTCGTAAAGGAAATAACTATGTAAGTGGAAAGATCGTAAATTTGCCTGTAGGAAACACGAAAGTAGTTGCTGATACCATTCAGCTGATAACGGGGGGCGACTTATTTGAAATTGATACATTAAAACCATATCCAGCAGATTATACAAAAACAACGGAGCTTGCACAGGATGAACTCAGTGCGAATGCAAGACCGGAACTCACAGATAAAGTTGACAGTATGGCAGATTATGAAATCGTATTTCTTGGATACCCGAATTGGTGGAGCACTATGCCAATGGCAGTATGGTCTTTTCTGGAGTCTTATGATTTTGCGGGTAAGACAATTGTTCCCTTTTGCACAAATGAAGGCAGTGGTATGGGGCGCAGTGAAAACGATATTCGCAACCTTTGTCCAAATGCGAACGTTAAAGATGGTTTGGCAATTCGTGGCAGCAAAGTAACGAGCGCAGAACCGGATATTCTTCGTTGGTTGAAAAAATAATTCATTTCATCACCACCTTCGATATGACAATATTGTATTGAAATAGCTTAGCAGATATCACAATTTATTTTTGTAAGGGTATAACTTCCGCTCGCTTTTTTTATTGTTAATGGATATACTAAAATGGTAGAACAAATGATATATGTTATCAGATATATGTACGGAGGTTTAATATGATAAAACAAATCCGGTATTTTCAGGCAGTTGTTCGTTGCAAAAATTTTACGGAAGCTGCCGAGGTTTGTTATATTTCACAGTCAGCAATTTCCCAACAGATTCAGGCTTTAGAACGTGAACTTGGTGTGAAGCTTCTTCGTCGTGAAAAACGTAAATTTTCTTTGACACCAGCGGGTGAATACTTTTATCGGAAGAGTTTGGCTTTTATCGATGACTTTGAGTTAGTCTGTCAGGAAACTGCCCGCATTGAACATGGTGAGGAAAAAAAATTGCGTATTAGCTATCTGAAACATTATGCTGGACGTGAGTTACAGCTTGCTATTGCTGATTTTACAGTGAAATATCCGGCGATTGGTATTCAAATTACAAATGGCACGCATGAGGATTTATATGATTTTTTGCGGATGGGGCAGTCTGATATTGTTATCAACGATCAGCGTCGGGCACTTTCTGAGGCGTATGTGAATTATAAATTGACGACGTGTCATCTCTATATTGAGGTTGCCGCTAGAAATGTAATTGCTGAACTTTCGTCGGTTACGACGGATGTGATGAAAAATATGCCATGTATTCTCATCTCTTCGCGCGAGCAGCAAGCGAATGAGCAAGAATATTATCGTGATGTCATTGGTTTTAGCAACGATTTCATTTTTGCTGACAGCTTGGAAGAGGCGCATCTCATGGTGGTGAGCAATAAGGGGTTTATGCCAGTGGAGTTTACAGCAAAGCCAAAGCACCAGGGCACAACAGTCCGTTTCGTACCCCTTTTGCGCGATGGTAGGCAGATAAATCGTGACTATTATGCTTTTTGGCGCGTCGGTAACGATGTAAATCCTAATGAAGAATTTGCGGCGATGCTTAAAGAGAAGTTCATGCAAGTTGATGAATTCGAAAATGAAAAATAAAATAGCGTGTGATAAAAAAGACTGTATTCAAGATATTTGAGTACAGTCTTTTTTATAAGTTTTTCTTATGGATAAGGGCATAAAGGAGAATTGCTCTTGATTTTCTGAAAAGGTAAAATTGAAAATAAGAATAATGAGTACAATGCAATAAAATTTGAAATTTATATATGTATAAAATGGAGGTATTAAACGATGGAAAAGTTGAGAAATATTAAAACAATTTGGAAAATGATCATTTTAGTTTTGTTTATGGTCGCTTTCTTGGTACTAGTTGGGTCTGTTGGTCATTATGCAGTCAAAACGCTGGCAGCGAACATAGATGATATGTATCAAAACAGACTTTTGCCCATAGAATGGATAAATTCTGCCCGTGTGGAAAGTCGGCGCAATGAAGCGTTAACGATGGCCGTATTTCTAAGTAAGGAGCCGCTTCAGCAGCAGAAACTCTTGCAAAGCATTGCTGAACATAAAAAGATTTATCTTGAATTGATTGAACAATACAAGCAAACGAAATTGGATCCGTTTGAACAACAAACCTTACTTAAATTTGATGATGAAGGGAATTCATATCGGGAGAGTTGGCAGACGTCATTGGATTTGGCGGCTGCTGGTAAACAGGAAGAAGGGCATGACTATTTTTATGCGGAAGCATTCAGTCACTTAGAAAATCTCAATAAACTGCTGGATGAATTGATGGAATATAATCAAAAAATGGCAGAAGAACAAAAGCAGAAAAGTGAAGAAATTGCGCTCTATAATGATAGAATTGTTATGGGCGTGACGGTAGCTGCGGTTTTTTTATCTGCTTTAGTGGGCTGGCTGATCAGTCGTCTTATTTCCAATCCGCTGAAAGTTTTAGTTGGTGACGTACATCAACTCGCCAGTGGAGATTTGCTAAACCGTAAGCCTCATACTGTTTATTATAAAGACGAAGTTGGTCAGTTGACAAAAGAATTTGACCTGATGGCGAATCAGCTATATAAACTTGTAAAAAACATTTCGGAGACAGCCGAGAAAGTAGCGTCTTCCGCCAGAGATCTTAGTGGTGGAGCAGATGAAGCAGCACTAGTTATCAGTCAGATTACGTCAGCGGTTGGGGATGTTGCCGATGGAGCGGAAAAGCAGTCCATTGTGATAGACAAGACAGCTTCGAATATAAAGCAGCTTGTTACCGGGCTCACGCAGATTGCTGATAATTCAACAACGGTTTCCGCTGCGGTGGTAAAAACGGTGGAAGCGGCACGAAATGGAGCACAATCCGCACAGTCAGTAAAAGAGCAGATGAACAGTATTGAAAAAACGGTGGATTCTTCCGCGCAGGCAGTGCAGACATTGGGTGCTCGTTCCCAGGACATTGGGCAAATTGTTGATACAATCACGGGTATTGCTGGGCAGACAAATCTTCTTGCGTTAAATGCAGCGATTGAAGCAGCTCGGGCTGGTGAAAATGGAAAAGGTTTTGCTGTTGTGGCTGAAGAAGTTCGAAAACTTGCCGAACAGTCAAAAGAAGCAGCCGGACAGATCGCTGCGATGATCAAGGAGGTTCAGTCCGAAACAGACAAAGCCGTTGTTGCCATGAATAAAGGGACACAAGAGGTGAAACTTGGTGCACAGGTGGTAGATGATGCCAGACAGAATTTCCAAGATATTACGGAGCTTGTGAATAATGTATCTTCCCAAAGCATGGAAATTTCGGTAGCAATTGAAGAAATGACAGCCGAAAGTCAGGAGATTGCAGAAGCTGTAAAGAGTATTGATCAGGTAGGTAAACAGTCGGTTGGCAAAACACAGACAGTTTCGGCAGCAACAGAAGAACATTCGGCATCAATTGAAGAAATTTTGGCAGCCAGTCAGGAATTGGCAATGACAGCGCATAATTTAAATGATGCAGTAGCGTTTTTTAAAATATAGTTCATAAATCGTTTTAACTATATATTTTTCTATCTGTAGTAACCGTGATCGTGATGAATACAATACATTAATCTACAAAACATAAAAGATAAGTTTTTCTTATGGATAAGGGTAGAAAGGCGAATTGCTCTTACCCTGAGACGACGGTAAAATAAAACTAATAATGAAGTTATGAAAAAAAGTATATATTAGGAAATCGTTAAGAATATTTATAGAAAGTTTTAAGGGGGTCTATATGATGCGCACGTGGTTAATTACAGGTGTTTCGAGTGGATTTGGCAATGAGATGACAAAACAGATTTTGGCAAACGGGGAAAGGGTTATTGGTACGGTTCGCAATGCGAAAAAAGTCAAGGGCCTTGCGGAGAAGTATCCGGACACATTTGATTGTCAAATTCTTGATGTGACCGACGTAACGGCTGTCCATAGGATGGTGTCAGATGCTTTTGATAAATATGACAAAATTGACGTTGTTATCAGCAATGCGGGTTATGGACTTTTTGGCTGTGCGGAGGAACTTTTGGATGCTGAAGTTGACCATATTATCGCTACAAACCTTACGGGGTCCATTCAGTTGATTCGTTCAGTTCTGCCTTATATGAGGTTACAGGGAGGCGGACGGATTATTCAGATTTCATCCTATGGCGGACAAGTTGCTTATCCGGCAAATTCAATGTATCATGCGACAAAGTTCGGTATTGAAGGCTTCTGTGAAGCGGTAGCTCAAGAAGTAGAGCAGTTCAATATAGGTCTAACGATTATCGAACCGGGCGGAGCACGTACAGAGTTTCGTTATGACAGTGCAAAAGTGGCCAATCTGATGCCAGAATATGAATTGTGCCATGGCTTTCTCAATATGCTTGATGCATCGAGAGGATTAGCACCTGGCAATCCGGCTAAGATGGCGCAGTGCATTATTGAGAGTGTTGACAAAAATCCGGCACCACTCCGTATGGTTCTTGGGTCTCAGGCACTCAAAGCAACGATCGAACGACTTGAAGAGCGTATTGCAGATTATAAGAATCAGCAAGAATTTGCCTCTTTTACAGATATCAAAAATTAATGTTTTAGATAGAAAAAAAGGAAATTTCAATTAAAATTAGGAGGAATCATCATGAATAAAAATACTATAACAGTTGACAGTGTATCAAATTTATGGAAGGCTATCATGCCAAGAGGCGCAAAAATAGCTGCATTCACAGCCTTATTATTGATTGGAACAGCAGCGCTTTCAGGAACAACCCAAGCAGCTGATGTTTTGCAAAAAGCTGTACCAGTCAGTGAAATCACGCAAGCCTTGAAGAAAGATGGTGGCGTGGTATTTCCGATTGGGCAGCCTAATACAACGTATCAAAGATATTTTACGGGAAAGAGTTATGTGCAGTCCTTATCAAATGGCGGCGTACCAATGTTTAATGTGACATTTTCCAGAGGTGCGCATACATACTGGCATATTCACCATAAAACTTGTCAAATTTTAGTCGCTGAATCTGGTCGAGGTTATTATCAAATATGGGGAGAACCAGTTAAGGAACTTCGCCCCGGTGACGTTGTTACGATTCCGGAAGGTGTTAAGCATTGGCATGGTGCAGCACCGAATAGTATGTTCCAGCATATTGCAATTATGGAGCCAGTGAAAGATGCTTCTACAGAGTGGTTGGAAGCTGTAGATGCAGACTCATACAATGCCTTAAAATAATGTAGGAGGCGCAGATTTGAAAAAGAAAATTGTTGGTACAGGAATATTCGCTTTTTTTGCGATTTATATGATGTCATGTTTATTATGCATAGTCAATAACGACTACGTTTCTCCCGAGGATTATGCGAGAATGGCACGAGAAATTGTTGAGCAGAGTATTGATATGGAAGTAAATCATTAAGGAGGAGATTAAAATAATGAATGAATTTGTTTTTCAAAACACAACAAAAATTTATTTTGGTAAAGATCAATTAGATAATTTAGGTGAAGAAATTAAAACATACGGCTCACGTATATTGCTCGTGTATGGCGGCGGGTCGATCAAACGTATCGGGCTTTATGAAAACGTCATGAATGAACTTAAGTCCCATGGACTGACTGTTTTTGAACTCGCTGGCGTTGAACCAAATCCACGTCATACGACGGTAAATAAAGGTGCAGATATTTGTAAAAAGGAAAAAATTGATGTTGTTCTCGCTGTTGGCGGTGGATCGACGATTGACTGCTCTAAGGCGATTGCTGCAGCAAGCTATTATGATGGTGATTGCTGGGATCTTGTTACGGGGAAAGCAACTGTTACGAATGCACTACCGCTATTTACGGTATTAACGATTACGGCGACGGGGTCAGAAATGGACTGTGGTGGTGTAATTAGCAATGTGGAAACCAATGAAAAACTAGGTCTAGTAGATCCGTTACTTCAGCCCAAAGTTTCTTTTCTTGATCCGACGAATACTTTTTCTGTTAGTGCTTATCAGACAGCTTGTGGCAGTGTCGATATTCTTGCTCACATTTTTGACTGTTTCTATTTTGCCGATAGTGAAGGCAAAATGGATATGATTGATCGTGTTATGGAAGAAGTCATTAAAACGGTAGTAAAATATGCACCAATAGCGATTCAAGAACCTGATAATTATGAAGCAAGATCAAATCTTATGTGGGCAGCTTCCTGGGCTCTTAATGGTTTTTTGGGAACGGGTACGATTATGGCGCCAACATGTCATATGATTGAACATGAAGTGTCCGCGTTCTATGACATTACACATGGTCATGGACTGGCTATTCTTATTCCACATTGGATGGAATATATTCTCGATGAAACGACGGCACCACAGTTTAAAAATTTTGGCGTAAATGTCTTTGGT
>Ga0302211_10000399_pt1 | contig 15929 bp, 14 predicted proteins | sample II_Fen_E3_3_FD_200234 | JGI IMG/M metagenome (GOLD analysis project Ga0302211, IMG submission 200234) | Peat permafrost microbial communities from Stordalen Mire near Abisko, Sweden - II_Fen_E3_3 | ecosystem: Environmental > Terrestrial > Soil > Wetlands > Permafrost | place: Sweden: Abisko... | reverse complement strand
CGCAATCCCCAATTTTCCTCATTGGTGATGATAGCACCATTTTCTGTCAAAATGGCCTTGTACTTTTCTACCGCTTCCTTCATCTGGACATCAGACAAAACGGGAGTTAGAATGAAAACGGTTTCATAATGGTTTAACATATTGTTTGTTAGCTTTTTAATAATGAATACTATGTTTTTTATTAAAGCGGGGCAAAGATACGAACAATTATTTGATTAAAAAAGGGTATAGGGAAATCTTTTAAAGTTTTAGTATGTTCCACGTTCCACGTTCCGCGTTCCGCGTTCCACGTTGCGTGTTCCAATAGGGCTAAATTATAATCGTTTCTTAAACTATCTTCTCAAAATGAGAATAAACTCGAATATCACTCTTTACCTCCCTTTAGGGGTTGGGGGTTTCTGGGGTTCTCCAGGTTCAACACTTCCCCAATTATGGGTGTCAGCAGCGGGATATGCAGTTCTTTGGCGGAAGCAGACACTTTAATCAATGGTTCGTCCCACGGGTGATTCCCCAGTGCAAATTTCGAATGGTGGACTGTCAGGAGTCGTTTTGCATGCAGGTCGTTGAATGCCTTCAGTAAGTCTGCGGGCAACAGGTGTATGTATTTCCAGTTTTTATCATACTGTCCGTTTTCAAGGATAGCCAGGTCAAAGGGTCCAAACTTTTTACCCGTTTCAGCAAAATGAGTATCGTAACCGCCATCACCCCCGATAAAGATCTTCAGGGTGGGTGTTTGTAATACATAGGCTGACCACAACGTCTGGTTCCGTTTAAAACCGCGTCCTGAAAAGTGCCTGGCCGGAATGGCATTGATAATAAATCCTTTTTCGGGTATTACCTGTTCGTTCCAGTCCATTTCAATGATGGATTTCTTTTCGAAGCCCCAGTATTCGAAATCTTCACCCACACCTAGGCCGCAAACCACTTTTCCGATCCGGGGCTTTAGTTTCATGATGGTTTCATAATCCAGGTGATCCCAGTGGTCGTGCGAGATAAACAGGTAATCAATATCCGGAATATCTTCACCCGTATACCGGTCAGCTCCTTTAAATGCTTTTACAGTGAACGAAAATGGCGAAGCATACCCGCTTAATACCGGATCCACCAGAATTCTTTTTCCGTCAATCTGCATAAAATAGGAGGAATGTCCAAACCATACCAGGATATCTTTCTTTCTGTCCAGGTGCAACAGGTCGGTCTTAACGGAAGGTATTTCGCCTTCTGGGGTTACCCGTATCTTTTTCCCAAAGAGAAATGTCATCATAACCTGTGGGTAACCGACTCCTTCGGTCATCACCGGAGTGTCGTGTTTGTTCAGAAATGCCCCGTTTCGATAATTCGGTGATCTCTTGATCCGCTCCAGCCGTTCGCCGGAAGGGTATTTGCCGAACTGTTTTTGATTGAGAATAATACAGGTAGTTATTGAAATCAATACCACAACCGTTACAAGAATATATATCGTCATTTTCATTTTTTTTCAACCACATTTGCCAATACCTTCATGTCATTCATTTCCACGTCAGGGGTTGGATAGCCGGTTAATGAAGCCTGTATCATGGCTGCTGCCAGATCTTGCAGGGATATTAAATATTGAGGGGTAATCACTTTCATGAGTGAATAAATCCATTTGGCATATTTATAGGTTTTATAAAATGTTTGTGTTGGTTTTAACGGTAGAAACGGGATAATACCTCCCGGTCGAAAATTATAAACCTGTTTAAAAGGCAATTTCTGTAAGTCGTTTTCTGTTTTGCCTTTTACCCGTGCCCACATGGTACGTCCCTTTTCAGTGCTGTCGGTACCTGCACCCGAAATATAGCAAAATGTCATACGCGGATTCAGTGTTGCCAGTGTCGTGGCAAAATTCAATGTCAGGGTATACGTAAGTTTTGTGTACTCAGGTTCCTTTTTACCCAGCGAAGTAACCCCCAGGCAGAAAAAGCAGGCATTGTAATCCCTCAACCTGTCGCTTAACGACGAAATATCACTGAAGTCGCTGTGGATAATCTCTGTCAGTTTCGAATGCGAATACCCACATGGCTTGCGTGTTATCACCAACACCTTTTCCACTTCCGGGTGTTGCAGGCATTCGTATAATACTCCTTCGCCGACCATTCCGGTGGCACCTGTAAGGATGACTCTGAGTTTATTCATGATGAAATGGGTTGTAGTTGTTTATTCAAGTTACAAAAGTAGTAAAACAATCGGTTGACACATTTAACTCTATAATAGAATCCGGCTATAAATTGTTCATTTGTCCAAGAGCCAAGAGCCAAGACAAAAGACACTTATTAACCACACTAGAACACATTAGTCACAATAGAAGAGGATGACATAAAAGAAATCAATTAAATGAATAGCCTCTATGTGACTTAATTTAAAGCAGATATAAAAGTGAAAAGTGAAGCAAGGAGAATTAGCCCCGACTACTCCGTAGGAGTATTCTGTACATAACCCCCGGTTGAGCCTGCGAAACTGGGGGTAAATAGAATATAATTACCCAACTCCAGCGGAGTTGACCATAAAAATAAGAACTTAAACTCTTGATTCTGTCGGTAAACTCATACAGAGTTCTATTCTTGATTTCATTTATAACCCCCGGTTTCGTAGGCTCAACCGGGGGTTATTTACAAATTACACCTTCGGTGTATTTTGTTATTAATTCAATTTTATTAGTTTTTATACAGCCTTATTTGTGCACATTAGAATTAATACATTTCATTCATTTTTGGATTTATAAATATTGAAATATGATTTTGTATTTTACCTAATGTGTCCTTTTCTTTCTCTTTTATTGTGCCCTATTGTGTCTATCTCAGATTCCGACTCGTCGGAGTTGTGGTTACGTATTTAATATTGTTTTTTTTTCTGTTTTGTGGTCTTTAATCTTTAATCTTCCTCTCTTGTCTTGATTCTTGGCTCTTAAGTCTCTTGTCTTGTCTCTTTGTTCTTTATTATTAGCTCTTTAAGTCTTTGTTCTTTTGTCTTTTGTCTTGATTCTTGGTTCTTGGTTCTTGAAATCTTGCCTCCACCATCTCTCTCACCTGCATGGTCGAAACACAGGTGTTTTTGTCAGCACAAAAAACAAATACTCAAATTCATGGGATACAAACTTATTAAAGGTCGGAGTTCCCTCGGTGGCCGCAAACTTTTTACCGATACCCTGCATAAATTTAGGAGCTATCTTTTTAATCAGTTTTTCGGTTTCCCCGGACGACAGTACCAATGCTTCCAATACATTCGAGGTGATAATTTCGGTAGTCACCACTTTGAAATTTGCATTTTTCAAACGCTCATTCAGTATTCCGATCTCATCCTGTACCCTGAAATCGGCCAGTAACAGAAATCCCCCCGGTCGCAATACGCGGTATACCTCTTCCAGAAATTTACTCATTTGATTGTACCGGTGCGACGATTCCACATTGATCACCACATCAAACGAATTGCTATCAAATTTCAACAGTTGGGCATTCCCCTGGAGGAATGTGTTTTTCTCTCCCGAATAGTTTTTACGGCAAAATTTTATGGCTCTGCTGTTCAAATCAAGTCCGGTCACCGTCTTAGGTGAAAGGTACCGGTTGATATACGACAGTCCACCACCACGACCACATCCTACCTCCAGCACATCTTTCCCTTTGATATCCACATTATTTGCCACGTAATCATACAGCTGTGCCGGGTATTTATTCTTTTTATCCTTCTCGTGAAGTGGTATTTCATGACTTTCCTTCGAATACCCATAATTCATAAACGTGATATCCGATTTTTTGTCCACTTTACTGATGTACCAATACAACAGCCTGAAAAATACATTTGCAATTCTTTCACTCATAATATTTTAGTTTTATTTCTTTTTTACCCAATAGAGCCAAGAGCCAAGAACAAAGACAAAAGACAAAAGAGCAAGGATTAAAGACCGAATACTCAATAAAGCGTAGCTGGTCAGATTAATTTATTTGTTGTATAGTGCTTATTCCTTTTTGATATTTATTGATTTTTTTTCTCTATTGTGAACTACTGTGTTCTACTGTGGTTACTGATTTTCTTTTGTCTTTTGTCTTGGATCTTTTGTCTATTGTTGTTACTGATTTTCTTTTGTGTCCTTAATTGTGTTTATTGATTTTTTTCTTCCCTATTGTGACTATTGTGTTCTACTGTGGTTAATAATTTTTTGTCTTGGTTCTTATGTCTATTGCTGTGATCTAGTGTAGTTTATGAAATCGAGAATCCCTGGTATTCCTTCTTTTCATACGGAACTCGACAATAAAATCATGCCGTACGAAATGTAACCCGGGATCAACTGTCAGGCTTTTATGAATAAAGAATCTCTTAAATCCAGTAGTGTATTATTGGGGGAGGGTCCGGAAGGAATGCTGGCCGTAAGAACTTATTCCATATAACAGAAGAATTGGAAGTAGCGGTTTTATTAATCGTAATTAAACCCCTTTTTCATTCTTTCAAAAGCATTCCGTTTTCTAATTGGAATTTCTTTATCGATGAATGATTAATATACAAATTTATGTTGTTTCAATCTCCGTTGTTCAAAAATTACGGAATATTACGTGTTGATAATCATTGATTTGATTTGATGTGAAGATTTATATCTTTCTTAATTGATTTGTGCAGGTTACTACCAAATAACGTTAACTAGTGGCAGGGGTAAAGCGTGCTAATCCATTCAATTGTACTATTCAAAGACCCGTGTTTTTTGCTGAATGACTATACAATCGGATCGGTTGAAAACGAATTCCCGGGGTGGGGGTGAAGGGTTGAAATTTAGCATGCAAGCAATACTCAATGAACAGGATGAATTCAATTTATTTTTGACTCTTTTACTATCAACAGGAAATTCATTCTTACGGTTATATCTGTCAAAAGGGGTTATTAGTTCCGATCTATCTCCTGTTATTGTTTCTCTTTTGTATGATGAATATACATGGATTGGATTAGGATTGGTTTTAAATTGGTTTTAAATTGGTTTTGGAATGGTTTTGGTTTCCATTTCATATTCATTTTATCTCACTTTATATGCCATATATCTTTATAGATATATGGCATATAAATGATGGATAATTGATTGATAATTGATTGATATATGGATACCAAAACCGAAGTAAAACCGAAGTAAAACCAATCCAAAACCGATGTGTAGACCAAACCAGAACTGATGCAGAACTACTTCATTTGAAAATACGAACTCATTTACATACAAAAATACATATAAATTAATAAATATAACGCGAAGTGTATTTAAATAATAATAAATAAATTTAAAAATGATTGGAGACTCCCCGAAATGCAGGGATGCAGGGTCGATCAGGATAACTAAAATTTAATTCAGCATTCTAATCTTTATGATCACTCTCCTTTAAACGGTTAGAAAGACAGGGGGCGCAAAACGGGAAAGGACTCTGTTGAGGTGATAAATTCAATTTGTTGAAAAAAACGTTTATAAATTTAATAAAAATTACAACTTAAATGTGTAGATTTGTGCTAATTTAATAATCACTATGAAATTAAACCTGCTCAAGCCACGTATTGCCTTAAATAAAGCGTTTCTGAAAGTAAAAGCCAACCGACAGGAGAATGTGTTGTTTAAAAAGAATTGAAGTGACTTGAATATTAATGTTGAATAATAAAACTTCACTTCATAGTAATTGAATAATTATTTTATCCGTAATCTTGATTGAGTGAGGAGAAAATGAAAATTGACGATGCAAGAAAAAGAGAGGATATCAAATATTTTGGCTAAAGCCAATACTAATAATTCATCTTCCTCCAGCTAAAGCTGGAGTCAATTGATTTGGAGCCAATTGATCTTGATTGGTCGATATTGAAACAATCGAACTGGAAATAAATTGATTTGGAAAAATTGATTTTAAGGTATCAGAGGTGAAAAATATCGGTAAAGAAAGTAAGGGGGCGGGTAAAATAGAAGGCAATTAAAATCAATAGGATTGGGCTTTAGCCCGTTTTTAAAATAGAAAAAAGGAATAGAAATTAATTAAAATCAATAGGATTGGGCTTTAGCCCGTTTTTAAAATAGAAAAAAGGAATAGAAATTAATTAAAATCAATAGGATTGGGCTTCAGCCCATTTATAAAATAGAAAAAAGGAATTGAAGGCAATTAAAATCAATAGGATTGGGCTTTAGCCCATTCTTTTTAAAATAGAAAAAGGAATTGGCTTTAGCCAAATGTTTATAAAATGTGATTTTGTGAAAGAACCATTAAAATCAAAATACTATGCCATTTGTAAAAGTTTATATCCATTTTGTATGGAGTACAAAAAACAGAATGCCGCTTCTTGAAACAAAAGAAATACGTGATAAAGTTTGGTTTCATGTCAAGGAAAATGCTAAGAAAAAAGGTGTTTTTATTGATTTCGTGAATGGTCATTCACAACATTGCCATTGTTTGGTATCTTTAGGTATTGATCAGAATATTTCGAAAATAATGCAATTGATTAAAGGAGAATCGTCTTTTTGGATAAATAAAGCAGGAATAACGAAAGATAAATTTGAATGGCAAGATGAATATTATGGTGTTTCAGTTTCCGAATCAATGATTGAAAAGGTTCGTAATTATATTAAAAATCAAGAGATCCATCATCGTTCAAAATCTTATGAAGATGAAATTGATGAATTGATAAGCAAACATGGATTTCAGAAATATAATGACAATTCTATTAATTAATAGGAATAGGTTTTAGCCTCCAATGGTATTTTTAGGATTATATTGCTTTCAAAAAAGTGACTAATATTACTGATATTGAAATACAAAAAAATGGAATAAAAATAAGCATAAACATCAAAGCAGGGAAACTGAACGATCCAAAACATTTAATGAAGGACGTATAAGTATTAAAAGGTCATTCCTTAAATGGTGATTATGAGTACAATGAGGATAGCGATAAAGACCTGGAATATATTATGAGTTTGGTGAAACATGTGTTATATTAAAAATCCCATCGATCAGAATATAACTGTAAGCGTATGAGTAAAGTTTGGAACTGGTTGATGGAAATTTCAATCTGTTATTTCGTCCAAGTTATATTGAAGATTTGCAGTCAGTGAATAGCGTAGGTTAGAACAAAGTATAATTTAAGCTATCTAAATGACAATCAAAACCTTATTTGTTATCAAAATACGAATAAATATGAATTCAAAAGTCATTTTCTGTTGCATATGTTTATTTTTCGTTGTATCATGTGAATACCATGCTTCAATGTCAGGGAAAATTATGGATAAAGAAACAGGAAAACCATTGTCAGGGGCAACAGTCAATTTGCTGGAAGGTGGTGATATAATGCAAACAAATGCAGATGGATATTTTGAAGTATTTACCCGACCAAGAGGCTCAATAAATCCAAAAATTGTAGTTACAAAAAGAAGTTATAAACCTTTTGAATTAGAAATTAGTAGGTCAAGTGATAAAATATTTTATTCTGTAAAAACTGAAACTAAATGGGTTGAGTTTGATGAACCATTGTATCTTATTCCAAAAGATACAAATTCTATTACAAATGGGATTGATATTGAAAAATGGAGTCAATCTTTTACAGCTGGTAGCGATACTTTATTGATCTATCTATCTAAAGACGATGAAAAAGTTGAAGTAGCTAAAATAAAAAAAGAAATGATCAAAAACTGGCAAATATCAATTAAAAAATAATTCACAAAAAGATAATTGGATTAAAGAAAAACCGGAAGTTTGAATTTCTTCATCGTCAACCGGGAATAAAATAAAAATATTATATTTTTTATAATTGATCCAAAAACGATATTAACAGATTAATGAAGTATTGCTTATTTCGTCCAAGTATATTCAAAATTTGTAGTCAGTGGATAGCGTAGGTTTGAGCGAAACGGTATTTCCCGAAGGAAAATCGGGAAAAGTGTGCTGAAAACAAGAACAATTTGTAATTGTGGGTTTAAGTCAGTTGAAAACAGCATTAGTTTGTAGTCCAGGTTACACTTCGTTAAACAATCCAGTTTGTGCAAATAAATAAATTTTGATCAAAGAGGAAATATACTGAATAATTTATTATAAAAATTTCATTTTCTTTTTGCAGTTAAGTATGAATAATTCATTTAAATAATTTAACTATACTATATGTTTACATTTTCTTTACAATTTAAAGACAAAAAAGATTTAAATAAATTCTTCGCGGAATTGAAATCAAAAATTTCATCGGATTGGACTTTAAAATTAATTGACAATAAAGTTAAGCGAAGTTTTCTTAATTATAAAGCTTATGCATTAAGTGTTTGCTTTAAAACAGTAATTCATGGAGATGAAATTATTGCAATTGGAATTGTAGAATTAGGTTTATTTGAGACATATATAAAAATTATTGATGTTAGGATTGGTGCTGCACTGAATAAGAGGAAAGAAAAGATAATTCAAATAGATGAAGATGAAGATTTCATAAAGACTATACTATCTCTTTTTTATAACGCAGTTATAAATCCATTGAACTCTAAAGAGTTGTTGGTTAATAAGAATATAGAATTTAAATATGATTTAAGTCATGAGTTGAAAGATTTAAGAATGCCAAGACCACAATATTTTAAAGAAATGGAAAGTGGAAAAATTGCTTCGCTAAATCGATTGGAGCTAAATGAAATTGGAAATCAGTATTTTAATTTTACGCCTCCTAATAACATAGCATTGCTTTTAAATGTTTCAAAAAATGAGTTAGAGATATCAAAGAAGTTATTCAAGAATTTTATTAGCAAAAAATTTAATGCAAATAAAAATTCATATCTAAAAGAAGTTGACTTACCAGATGTTTATGATTATTTAGAGCATATCCAAATCAGTATTATTTTTGCATATTCGGCAGTAGAGTCATTCGCAAACACCGCAATTCCATTTGATTATAAGTTCGAAAAAACAAATGGAAAAGGTGTTTTGGAAATTTGGAATAAAGAAAATATAGAATTATATTTTAAAACTTCTGAAAAACTTAAAGTTTTATTACCAAAAATATTAAATATTGAGGAACCTACAAAACTTTCTTTTTGGAGTAAATTTACTGAATTAGAAAAATATAGAAACGATATTATTCACCCTAAGCATACAACTCCAACTTCAATAAACTGTAATAAAAATTTACTAACACAAAATGTCTTTCAAGATATTTATTCAGCATATGAGATCATTGAATATTTCTGTAATGCAGATACTAAACATACTTTTTTCCCGATTGGTATTTCTAATTCTGATATTAATATAATTGAAGTTGAAAAGTTCTCAGATTCTATTAGCCATTTAGAATGGAATTTTGATAATTCATTAATTGAAACGAAGTTTTGAAATTAAAAAACTCTCTAATATCAAATCATAGCGGTTAGTTTCCCCTTTTTATTCCAAGTATGATTTATTCAACTCGGTGGATAGTTTAAGGTATGAGTGAAGCGGAGACTTTTCAGCGAAAATCATGAAAAGTGGATTAATAATAAAAACTGACATTGGGGTAATGGTGATTATTATGTTACTATAGACAGAAAGACCGATTTAGATTATGTTATGTTTTTGATTAAACAATCTTTTAGCAACCATGAATAAGTAATTAAATACAAAAGATTATGGCTTACACTTTTACTAAACATATCCATAATTACGCTTGTTGGACAGCAGCAAGAGCAGTACAACGAAACTTTACGAATACACAAAATATCGTAAAGGCAATAGAAGTTACAGAATTAAGAAGAATCGAAGATCTTAATATACTATCTGAAAATGAGTTTGATTCATTTCACAAGAAATGTTGCAAACAACTTATTGACAATTTCAATATAACGATTCCTAAACAAGAAGTAACTTATGGTCGTGCGGCTAAAATAGTAGCTATTTATTTGAAAACGTCTGTCATTATTCGAAATTCCGGAGACGGTAAACTGGCAAGTGTAATACATCCACCCATTGATCGGATTTTACTCACCAATCTTCATAAAAAGCAACCGACATTGGGCGTCAATAAAATAAACTGGACAGAACTTGAAGAAGAGCCTTATTTTGAATTGATAGAAAAATTAAGAACATTGAAGCTTGATAAATTTTGGAAATTAGAAGAGTTTTGGAATGTAAAAGATTAAAAAGATAGCTTCATTTAGCTCACAGATGTTGATTGAATTTAGTTGATAATTCTAATTTATATGGATAACAGGATTTTAAATGAAAGAAGTTTGTAACTTGAATAATCAGTTGAAAACTGCACTTGTTTTCAGTCCAAGTTACACTTCGTTAAACTTGAACTATCCACTTTGTAACATTTAATTGACTTGGAATAATAGAGTTCGCCACAATTAACCAATTATCATTCACCAAATAATCCTTGAAATCATGGAATAGAAAGTACAATTATTTGAAGCACAATAAGTTCGAACCGCCTGGGACGAACAATCGGAAAAATGGTGGTTTTCAATATTGGACATTATTACCATATTAACCGATCAGGCAGATTACAAAAAGGCACGAAACTATTGGAAATGGCTAAAAAATAAATTGAATACGGAAGGTAGTGAAGTGGTTAGTATTACTAACCAGTTGAAATTAAAAGCTCCTGATGGAAAAATGCGAACATCTAATGGATACTTGCAATTCAGCATAAGTCACCTTTTGAAAAATTATTTTTAACTTGAAAGCAATTAACCAATCATCAATAACCAATATTTTAAGTTATGGAAAAAGGAAGCGCATTAAAACTTTTCGAAGATAGAAAAATTCGTACCTTTTGGAATGAAGAGGAAGTAAAATGGTATTTCTCTATAGTAGATGTGTTTTAGTGCTTACAGATAGCATAACCCTACCGATTATTTGAAAAAATTGAGTAAGCGTGATACCTTGCTTGGAGATTACCAGGGGACAAATTGTCCCCTGGTAGTTATGACCACCGCTAACGCACGATTGTATCGTAGGGGAGAATAAGAAAATAAGAATAAAACAAAAATCGTTGAGTCAGTAATAGCTCTTCTTTTGGATTAAGGTTGTACATTTGGAATGACTTGATAAATAAACCGGAATCTACATTAAGAGCTGGATGCTAATGGATGCAGGATGATGATATGAGAAGCAAAATAATTGAAGCTAATTGTCACTATCAGCGGAATGAAGATTATATAGTTTGCTTTAATGAGTAGTTGTATATAAACAAGCATAGTAACGAATAAACAAACTTCTATGAATACATCACTACAAAATTTTGATCAGCAGGAAATTGAGAACCGGATATTTACAATTCGGGATGTGCAAGTTATGTTGGACGGTCATTTGGCAGAAATGTACGGGGTGGATACTAAAGTCCTAAATCAGGCCGTCAAACGAAATGTTGATAGATTTCCCGAATCGTTTCGTTTTCAACTAACTGAAGTTGAACTATCTAATTCAAGGTCACAATTTGTGACCTTGAACAATGATAACAAACCTAAACGTGGTCAGAATATAAAATATCTTCCTTACGTTTTTACCGAACAAGGTGTTGCTATGCTTTCAGTCATACTTAAGAGTGAATTTGCCGTGCAGTTTAGCATACGGATAATGACAGCTTTTGTAGAAATGCGGAAAGTAATGAGCACTTATTCATGTTTGTTTCAACGATTGAGTGATGTTGAAAAGAAACAATTGCTCACAGATGAAAAATTTGATCGCGTTTTTAAAGCCTTGGAGACAAGAGATAAAATCAGGGAGAATGGGATATTCTATGATGGTCAGATTTTTGATGCTTATGTATTTGTTTCAGAATTAATCAAAAGTGCGAAACTCAGTATAGTACTAATTGATAACTACATTGATGAATCAATTTTTACACTTTTTACAAAAAGAACCAAGGGCGTGACTGTAATATTTTATACTAATTCCATTTCGAAACATCTGCTTTTGGATTCTCAGAAATATAATGCACAATATGAGGCAATTGAAATCAAAGAATTTAAACAATCGCATGACCGTTTTCTGATTATCGACAATAAGGATATATATCACTTTGGCGCATCATTCAAAGACCTTGGCAAAAAGTGGTTTGCGTTCTCTAAATTCGATAAAGAAGCAGTTGAAATGTTGGGTAAATTGGGATATACGAAATAAATTTTTGCGTTTCTGTTTGTATTGACCTTGTTGAATAGTTCAAATTTATAAGCGAAGCTGAGACTTGTTGTATACTTGAACTTCTTTTGAATTAGGATTATACATGTGGAATGAGTGGATGTATAAACCGGTATCAACATCAAGAGATAAATTCAAATAATATGAGAAGCAAAATAATTGAAGGGTATTGTTATAAACCGTGAAAAGAAGAATTGGTTGATTTGATATCGCAAAATGCGATTTCAAATAGAGAATGAATATTAAACAAATGATGTAAAAAGAGAAAAAACGGGAGGCTTTAAACATGAGTAATGAACTTGATAAAAGGGACGATTCATTAGAAAACAATAAGTTATATAGCCGGATAGCTGATTTGATAGAACATGCCCGACAAAAGGTAGCTTCGGTAGTAAATCTTACCATGGTACATACTTATTTTGAAGTAGGTCGACTGATCGTGGAAGAAGAACAACAAGGAAAGCAACGAGCGGAATATGGGAAAAAAGTTCTAAAGAATTTATCGGCTCGATTAACAGATAAGTTTGGAAAAGGATTTTCCGTTGAGAATTTGGATAAAATGAGGTTTTTTTATAATACGTATTCAAATTCAATTTCGTCGACAGCGTCGACGAAATTGAATAGCACTAATAACTCAATAGAAGCAAATCAAAAGAAGCCTATTGTCGATATGCAAAATGATTTTGATCTGACAGTCATTGCCAAATCCCACAACTTCACATTGAGCTGGTCACATTATCTTATCTTGATGCGAATACAAAATACTGCAGAAAGGAATTTCTATGAAATAGAGGCGACGAACGAAAATTGGTCGGAAAGACAACTTTCACGTCAATACCATTCGAGCCTGTATGAACGTCTGGCATTGAGTCGTAACAAAGAGGATGTAATGAAACTGGCAAACGAAGGACATACTGTAGTGAGGCCTGAAGATATATTGAAAAATCCATTGTCCCTTGAGTTTTTGGGGATGGAAGAAAAAGATTCATATACAGAATCGGATTTGGAGCATGCTATTATTTCAAAATTACAGCAATTCTTATTGGAGCTTGGAAAGGGTTTTCTGTTTGAAGCACGACAAAAACGCTTTACTTTCGATTATGAACATTACTTTGTTGATTTGGTATTCTACAACCGATTGTTGCAATGTTATGTAATAATCGATTTAAAAACAGATAAACTAACCCATCAGGACCTTGGTCAAATTCAGATGTATGTAAATTATTACGACCGGTTTGAAAAACGAGAGTTCGAAAAGCCGACGATTGGTATTTTACTTTGTAAAAAGAAAACGACTGCATTGGTTGAACTGACCTTACCGGAAGATGCACGCATTTATGCATCAGAATATAATCTCTATTTGCCCGATAAAAAATTACTCCAACAGAAACTGACAGAATGGATCATTGAATTTGATGATTTGAATAAGGACTGAAATAAATAAACTATAGTTTCAGAGTTACCCAGGATCCCGATTGCTAAGTATCGAAACTGATATCATATAACAGTAAATCAATTAATTAATATATAAATATCAAAATGAGAAAAGAAATTATTTTTGGTGCGTTAGCACTTTCATTGATGGTGACAAGTTGTGCCACCATTTTTTCAGGGACAATACAAAATGTCAGATTTTCAAGCAATCCTCCTTCTGCTCTGGTTTTTATCGATGAAGTTGAAGCCGGAAAAACACCTTTTGAGATGAAACTGACCAGAAAAAGTGAACACAGTGTAATGATGAAGTTAGATGGATACCCGACTTATCAAACCCGACTTACACAAAAGTTCAATGGTTGGTGTGTCGGGAATATTTTTATTGGTGGTCTTATCGGGGTAGTAGTTGATGTATCAACAGGAGCAATGTATAATCTTTCCCCAAGTGTAATTAATGCTGACATGAGTAACGGTACATTTGATGTTCAACCTGCGGTAACCGAACAGAACACAACCCCGAAAGTTGAACAGTCAAAAGACCAACTTAATGTTGGAGATAATGTAAAGTTCTATAGTCATCGTTATAATAGTACTATAAAAGGAGTAGTAAAAGAAATAAAAAGTGAAACCATTCTAATTGAATATGAATCATTTGGAATAATGAAAACTATTGAAATCAACAAATCTGACATTAAATTAATTTAACGCTTTCGTTTTTTTTATTTTAGGGTTGATTCTGTAGCCCGGTGGATATGCCAGTCAGAGATTTTTATTTGATTTACGAAGGAAAGTAACTGTTTTTACGTGAGCAAGTGAAACGGAATACCAATAAATTTTCAATATGAAAGTATATTCCTGATCATTCCAGGTAATTAATCACAAATTATAATATTATGAAGTATCGAATTTCCATTTTCACCCTCACGCTTTTTTCAATTTTTAGAGTCTCAGCACAGCAGGCAGATATGGCCGGTTCGTTAAATAGTTTTTCTTTTGATCTGTATAAATAATTGAAATCGGATAAAGAAAATTTGTTCTTTTCTCCTTTTAGTATTGATGTAGATTTACTTATGGTACGTGAAGTTAAGTCAGAAATTAATTAGTGTGGTTATTTTCTACACTATGTGGTATTATTCCACGTTGTGTGGTGCGCTTAGTAGTGGAATAATAAGAACCGAAACTTCCGCTATCAATTGAGATGAAATGGAAATCAAAAATAGTGATATTCAATGAAGTTGCTATTTGTTACTTATCATTTTAGTTTCCGTGGGCTGAATAAAGGGTTTTTAGAATGAAAAAAACGTTTTTGTGTCTCGTTCCTCGACGACAAAAAGTTTATTGCATTTAGTCGCATTTCCACAACTTAGAATAGAATGCTCTCAATTTCAAAGTTTTATTCTCATATTCCTGAATTTAGTTTTAATTTTCTTTTTTACACAACCTCTAAACATGTTGGAAGACGTTATCTGCTTTAAATGAATACAATATAGATTTACTTACTTGACATGAGACTATTCTCGTTTAGTAATAATTAAAAAATAAACAGTATGTTTGACGAATTAAAAAAATACGGAAAAAAAGGACATTTTATTTTCTTAAAAGGAAATAACTTAGTCGGGGTGGGTAAAGATGTCCCTGAGCTTCCGGGAGTGTATTATATAATCCGGTTAGCAAACAGGAATGTGGACCTGGTGTTTATGGGCAAATCGGGAATAAAAGCATCGTCCGGAGAAAAAGAAGATTCATTGCTAAAACAAAGCATTAACCTCAAACAGGAACTCCTGGATGTTAAAATGTCAGAAGCAAATATTGATGGATTGGATATTTACTGGTTTGTAACCATGGATCAGGATCATCATGATTTGCCGGATTATGTGCTGGGATTGATCATGCAAAACTTTTATAAAGTGTATGGGAGATTTCCGGAATGGAATGCGGAGGATTGAACTTAATTAATAATTAACAATTGATAATTTATTACGGGATAATTCAAGTTGAAAGATGGATTTGATGTGTTTAGTTATGGCAAATCACGGATTCTTTAGATAGCCGGGACAATTAAAAAGAACGAAAAACATCATAAGAAAAGATCATTCATTGAAAGATACATAGAATTTCTTAGATTATTTGAAATTGAATATAATGAAAGAACCATCTATAACCAATTGATTGAATTTTATCCCTTATATTTGCATGCATGAATTCGATCCATAAAGACATAAAGACTTACTCCTTTACCGAAAATTCAATGACCTATCCGGGCTTTGCGTTGAAAAGTATGGAGGATATCTACCGGAATGCCGGGGGAGCAGCGGATAGTCCGCACCGCCATGACTATTATACCATCATTTTTATCGAACGGGGAGATGGAGTCCATTTCGTGGATTT
>Ga0302211_10000392_pt1 | contig 16162 bp, 15 predicted proteins | sample II_Fen_E3_3_FD_200234 | JGI IMG/M metagenome (GOLD analysis project Ga0302211, IMG submission 200234) | Peat permafrost microbial communities from Stordalen Mire near Abisko, Sweden - II_Fen_E3_3 | ecosystem: Environmental > Terrestrial > Soil > Wetlands > Permafrost | place: Sweden: Abisko... | reverse complement strand
ATATAATCTTGACCAATAGAATTAGTGATCGCTTAAGTTCGTTGGGTCAAGATCAATTTCTTTTAATGGAATTAATTTTGTTTTATGTTTGATTTTATACCAGAAATAGAAGATCAATATAATTGGAATACCAATATAAGTTGCTAAGGCACCATTCCAGTCTACGGAACTTCCCATAAAGGCACCATAATTTTGTCCAAGCATTACGACCAGGCATAATGCCAAAGCGAAAAATGAACCGAACGGGAATAAAGTAGCACGATATTTTAACGTGCTTAAGTCTTTTCCCTGCGCAATAAAAGCACGACGGAAACGATAATGGCAAATGGCAATGCCTACCCAAACGACAAATCCAGTCATGCCTGATAGATTGAGTAACCAGGTATAAGCTGTTCCTTCCCCGAGTAAAGAGGTGAGAAATGCTAATAAACCAAAGATTGTTGTAAGGAATAACGCATTTGTTGGGACGCCACGGCGATTGACTTTGGTAAACATAGCCGGTGCTTTCCCTTCTTTTGCCATTGCATATAACATGCGTGTTGAAGCATAAAGTCCGGAATTTCCACAGGATAATACGGAAGTTAAAATAACAAAATTCATTAATGATGCAGCAGCATTAAAGCCGGCACGATCAAGGGCTAGGGTAAATGGACTTACCGCAACACTTTCAACATCTGTTTTTAAAAGGTTAGCATCCGTATAAGGCAATAGAAAACCGATGACAATCATTGTGCCAATATAAAATAGCAAAATGCGCCAAAAAACATTGTTAATTGCTTTGGGAACATTTTTTTCCGGATCTTCACTTTCTCCGGCAGCAATACCGACTAATTCAGTCCCTTGGAAAGAAAAGGCAGCAATCATGAAGATACCGACAATGGAACCAGCACCGCCAACAAATGGTGCGTCACCATTTGTCCAGTTGGAAAAACCTGGTGATGGTCCACCGATTACACCGAAAATCAACAAAGTTCCGATAATTAAAAAAACCACAACCATGGCAACTTTGATACTGGCAAACCAATATTCACTTTCGCCATAAGCACGGGTTGATAAATAATTCAGTACAAATAAAATAATTAAAAAAGCGGCACTCCAGATAATCGCGGGCGTATCGGGAAACCAAAATTTCATGACTAATGCCCCCGCAACAATTTCTACGGCTAAGGTAATAGCCCAGTTAAGCCAATAATTCCAGCCAATCGCAAAACCTAAGGCCGGGTCGACAAAACGTGACGCATAGGTGCCGAATGAGCCTGATACGGGCAGATAGGTTGCCATCTCGCCTAAACTTGTCATAATAAAATACACCATAATACCAATTACCGCATATGCCGTTAAGGCACCGCCTGGACCTGCTGTGCTGATGGAAGCCCCACTTGCCAAAAACAAACCTGTTCCCAAGGCGCCGCCGATGGCAATCATATTCATATGACGCGTCTTTAGACTTCTTTTTAGCTGTTGCGGCTGCGCAGCCTCTGTTTCTTTTCCCATAGGGATGGAAAGTTCTTCTTCGTTAATACTCACCGAATACACTCCATTCTCTTTAAACTAAAAGTTTTACCGTTTATCTGTTGCCTAATTTTCATTTTGCTGCAACTGTAGCTTCTATATGGCGATTACATCTTTTCTAAAAAATGGATGTATACAAGGCCTTTTCGACAAAAGATGTAAAACATAGGCACGATATTCTTATTTTACACGAAAATAAAATTATACGCTATTTTTTATTTGCATAAAAGCCAAATAATATCCTGCATCAAGTGAATTTAGACAAAAAAATTTCATAGTAAAAATTCCCGTAAGAGACGATGCTTTATCGAATCGCACGGAGATTTCGCCTATGAAATCTCGTACATAAGTACTATCTATAGAATAATATACTCTGACGAATATGTCCATAAAAATACTACTTTATTTTTAAATGATATTGTATTTTGTAGACATTTAAAAATTTTTACACTTTGAAATTGTGAATTGTTGTTTGTAGATCGAGTGCCATGCTGTTTAACTTTTGGCTCGAGGTAGCAATTTCCTCCATCGATGCCGATTGTTCTTCAGTTGCAGCGGAGATAGTCTGCGTTTGTTCGGCACTACGTTTGCTTTCCTGCGCAATTTTCTCTGCCGAATCGATAACACTTTGACTGCCACTGGCTAATTGTTGACTGGCAGCAGAAATTTCATGAATTTGTTCGGAGATTTGTTGTACCATTTGCACGATACCCGTAAAGCTTTGTCCCGCAAGATTTACAACGGCAGTTCCGGCATTTACTTCCTTTTTGCTGTCGGTCATAAATGTTACGGCATTATTTGTTTTGGCTTGAATTTCAGTGATTAGATCGATGATTTCTTTTGTCGATTGGCTGGATTGTTCAGCCAGTTTTCGAACTTCTTCGGCAACAACGGAAAAGCCACGGCCAGCATCTCCGGCACGGGCTGCTTCAATAGCTGCATTTAAAGCCAGCAGATTTGTTTGCCCGGCGATATTAGAGATGACTTCCACAATCTTACCAATTTGTTTGGATTTTTCTTCTAATTCAGCGACTACCGCTGCGGTATGGTGCGTTTTTTCTTCAATAACCTGCATTTGATGTACGGCTGTCTGGATTGCTTTTCCGCCTTCATCGGCGGTTAATGATGTTTTTTGGGCAGATTCGGCGACGATCATGGTATTGTCTGTAACCTGTTGAATACCTTTTGTCATTTCATTGACGACTGTACTTGTTATATTGGCTAACTGCAGCTGTTTATTAGCTCCCTGGGCGACGGTGGTGATGGCTTGAGCTACTTGATTGGACGCTTGTGCTGATTGTTCCGCACTTGCTGATAAACCTTGTGAGGAATCGGCGAGGTTTGCTGAAGTAGTCGTGAGCTGTTGAATTAAATTTCGGTTGCTTTTATTCATTTTATCGACCGCTTTGGATAAGGTGCCAAATTCACTGCGATCAAGCAGACTATGCTGGGAAACATCGTGAGAAAAATCACCATCGGCAATTTTAGCTAAAAAATGAACCGTATCATTCAGTCTTACACTGATTTGTGTAACAATAATGAATCCCAAGGTGAGTCCTGCCAAAATTGAAATCACAATAATGATCGAAAATATAGAGATGGTAGTAGTAAAACTCGCTTGTGCGGTCTGATTCATTTGATCAGCCGCTTTTTTTGATAAATCGGTCATGACTTCCATTTTATGAATAAATTCTCTGGAAAGCGGAGCAACTTTTGTTTTATATAAGAGGCTGGCTTCCGCATTTTTATTTTGCATGGATAACTCAATGGTTTCTTTGCGTGCCGCACGATAAGCGGGGAGTGCTTTACGAAGTTCGTTTAAATTGTTTGTTTGTTCTGAATTTAATGACAATTTTTCATACTTATCGAGGTTTTCATCAAAATCATTGACTTTTTGGTTGATATCATTATAAAATGTCTTTTTTTCAGTGATGTTTGTTGTTGTCATTAAACTTGCCATATTCGATTCGATTCGACCCGTGATGAATTTGTTTGAGTGTGCTAAATCAATACCAGTTAATTCATTCGTATAAAGTGAATTCATATTTCGGTTTACTTGTTGTAACGAGTAAAATCCGACAATCCCGACTCCGATCAGACCAATACTGAATACTGCAATCAAAAGAAGTAATTTTTGTTTTACATTTAAAGCATTCAAAGGATTCATCATCATACGCCCCTTTTTCCTAAGTATACATCTATTGCTTTGGTGCACTTTGTCATCAAATATGTATAGAATATTAAGAAAAAACTATGTAGTATTTATTTCCTATTATACCCCCTTTTTTCTATTTCGTCCAAGCAAGTCGATGAATTTTAAAATAAATTATGGTATGTTAAAATAAGAAAAACAAGTCTGCCAAAATAAAATTTAGCTTTTATTGTTTAACGGTAGACATAGCGTTGTCTTAAAAAAATAGTAAGAATGTATTTTTAAGACAAACTATGTTCATTTTAATAGTAGATTGTCCAATGCTTGTGGATTTGCAGCAAGGTAAAATGGGAATAAAATATTGCATTATAAAAAGTATAATGGTATTATATTACTCAGCAAAGGCTGATCAGACATCTGAAGGTCAAAGTTACTCTGGAAAGGGTGGACTTTGACCTTTTTTAGCCTATATTTGTTGTAAATGAGACTGGGAGGTTTTTTTTCGTGTTAAAAAAAGTTGTAAGTGTAATTTTGTTATCATTTATTTTTATTCTAGTGATAGTGGGGTGCGGTAAACAAGAAGAGACTAGCGCAGTTAAAACCCTTAAAGTAGGAACAGATGCTTCTTATGCACCATTTGGTTTTCAAGATGAAAAGACAAAGGACTATATTGGCTTTGACATTGATTTGATTAAAGCGGTTGCCAAACAAGCCGGTTTTGAAGTGGAAATTAACAATTTGAATTTTGATGGTTTGATTCCGGCATTACAGACTGGAAATTTGGATATTGCCATTTCTGATATGACAATCGATGCGGATCGCGCCCAAAAAGTTGGATTTTCCAAGTCCTATTATAAAGCAGGTTTGGGAATTGTAGTTCGTGCTGACAACACCGACATTAAATCTGTTGCTGATTTAGCGGGAAAAAATGTGGCGGTTTCGATTGGTTCAACTGGAGCGGAAGCTGCGCGTAAGATAGAGAATGCAAAAATCCGTGAATTTAATACCATTGCGGATGCCTTTTTGGAATTAAAAGCGGGTGGTGTCGATGCGGTTATTAATGATATTCCAGTAAATGAATATTACACATTACAAGATAAAAGCAAAGAAACTAAAACGGTTGATACACCAATTAACAGCGAAGATTTAGGGATTGCTGTGGCAAAAAATAATACGGAACTCTTGGCTAAAATTGATAAGGGTTTGGCAGAGATCAAACAAAACGGGGAATATGAAAAGATCTATGTGAAATGGTTTGGTAAAAAACCGCCAGTTGAATAGGTTGCAGTAAGTTCGCCTCTTTACGTATAATAGAAGAAAAGAAAAAATGCAAGCTGGAGGTTATGCAAAATGGATAATGCAATTCAATCTATATTAAAAGAATTTCCCTTGGTTATTTTAGATGGAGCTTTTTCAACGGAACTTGAGCGACGGGGCTGCGATATTAACGATGAGCTTTGGTCTGCTAAAATTTTAATGGAGCAGCCGGATATGATTGGGAAAGTTCATGCAGATTATTTTGCGGCGGGCGCCGATGTGGCCATTACAGCAAGCTATCAAGCAACAATTGAAGGTTTTATGCGTCGGGGAATGACAAAGGAAGAAGCTTTGTCATTAATCCGTTTGTCGGTCGATATTGCTAAAAAAGAGCGGGATGAATTTTGGGCGCATCTTGAAAACAGGACAAACCGTCCCAAACCTGCGGTTGCTGCATCTGTCGGACCTTATGGAGCTTTTTTAGCCGATGGGTCAGAATATCGAGGTCATTATAAGATTGATGAAAGTGCATTACGGGATTTTCACGGACCGCGTTTAAAAGCTTTGATTGAGGCACAACCGGATATTTTAGCTTGTGAAACTTTGCCCTGTTTAGCAGAAGCGAAAGCAATTGTTGCTGTATTGCAAGAGTATCCGCACATGTCGGCATGGATTAGTTTTAGTGCAAAAGATGAAGAACATATTAGTAGTGGCGAAAAAATACTAGATTGTGCAACCTGGCTTGATCAGCAAGCTCAGGTTGCGGCGATTGGCATCAATTGTACGGCACCGCAATATGTAAAATCGCTTATAGAAATCATTCGTTCACAAACAAATAAACCGATTCTTGTTTATCCAAACTCAGGCGAACAGTATGATGCAACAACAAAAGACTGGCATGGAGTTTCGGCAGAAAATTCCTTTGCTGATTATACGAAACAATGGTATAAGGCCGGGGCACGGGCAATTGGCGGCTGTTGCCGGACGACGCCAGATGATATTCGGGCGATTGCAAAATGGGCTCGGGATAAGTAAAAAAACATATAAAAAAGGAAAAACCTGGTATTCATTTTACAGATGTTCAATGAAATAATAGGTTTTTTCTTTTTTGATCTACTTATATTAATCTAAAAAATGATTTGCCGAATTTTATAATGTTTTTTGGAAATTGTATTAACAATTCACTATAATTACACAATTGTTCGTTTTTCGTGAAAAATATGTTGACTCGCAATCTTTTTTGGTATATGTTATATGTAAATCCAAAATTAAATACAGGTACAAAGAGGTATCAATTGACCGTTTTGCAATTCGGTTGGTTGATTTTTTTTATTTTATTTTGACAATTAAACAAAAGCGTTTCATGGATACCACGAATATCCAGGGAACTTTGGCAGATTTATCGTTTTTCTATCCCAGTGGTGCTAGGTCTATTAACTTTACCCATTTTTACATTTAAGACACTAGCTATTGCCCGTACAGGCAAACTCATTTGATTTTAAGAGTATATCGCAAGGAGGTGGTCAAACGAATAAAATTCGAAAAAATAAAAAGCTTCATGGATACCACGAATATCCATGAAGCACAGGTAAATCTTTTATTCCCAGTGGTACTAGGTCTATTTAATTTACCCATTCTCGATTATAACAGGTTGATTTTCTTTTTTCAAGAACAATGTAAAAAGAGGCGGATTTTTACAATCGTGGACGCTGCACTTTTTATACAAAGAGTTTGTTTTTTAGCGACGGATAAAAAGTATGTAAATATGAGGAGTGTATATAATGACAAGAAAAATTGCGATTTATGGTAAAGGCGGCATTGGTAAATCCACTACGCAACAAAATACGGCAGCAGCAATGATGCATTTTTATGATAAAAAAGTATTTATTCATGGCTGTGATCCCAAAGCAGATTCAACGCGGTTAATCCTTGGGGGCATGAATCAAAAAACACTAATGGATATCTTGCGCGATGAAGGTGAAGAAAAAATTACCGTAGATCGGGTTGTCAAAGCAGGTTTCGGTGGAATTCGTTGTGTGGAATCCGGTGGACCGGAACCTGGTGTTGGTTGTGCTGGTCGTGGTGTCATCACATCGATTGATCTCATGGAAAAAAATGGAGCATATACATCGGATTTAGATTTTGTGTTTTTTGATGTTTTGGGTGACGTTGTCTGCGGCGGTTTTGCGATGCCGATTCGTGAAGGGAAGGCACAGGAGGTATATATTGTTGCATCGGGAGAAATGATGGCGGTGTATGCAGCTAATAATATTTGTAAAGGGCTTTTAAAATATGCGAAACAAAGCGGGGTCAGACTTGGCGGGATTATTTGCAATAGTCGTAAAGTAGATCGGGAAAGAGAATTTTTAGAAGAATTTACGGCAGCCATTGGCACCCAACTGCTCCATTTTGTACCACGCGATAATATTGTACAGAAAGCGGAATTTAATAAAAAAACAGTGGTTGAGTATGATGCCGAGTGTAATCAGGCTCATGAATATGGTGAATTAGCACGCAAAATTATTGAAAATGATAATTTTGTTATTCCGAAACCACTGAGTATGGATGAATTAGAAGCGATGGTTGTGAAATATGGTCTTGCTGATTAAATATTAAAATTGGAAGGGGTCAGTTATTTATGATTATGGTTCGTGCAATTGTCAGACCAGATAAAAAAGATAGTATTCTTCAAGAGCTTTCTCGTGCGGGATTTAATGCGGCCACTGTGGTCGATGTTGTGGGGCGCGGCAAGCAAAATGGTATTAAATTTGGTGATATTGTTTATGATGAGATTCCGAAAAGCCTTATTATGGTAGTTATTGAAGAGGCCGAAAAAGATAAAATACTCGATGTTATTTTACGTTATGCAAAAGTTGGTGAAAATGGATCGTTTGGCGATGGGAAAATATTTATCAGTGCAATTGACGAAGTTTATACGGTTTCCAGCGGTTTGGCTGGGTTATAAGGGAGTGGCGTTATGAAAGAAATCATAGCTGTGATTCGAATGAATAAAGTTGGTCCTACAAAAAAAGCTCTAGTTGAGGCTGGCGTTGCCGGATTTACTGCTTTAAAAGCAGTAGGCCGTGGCAAAGTGGTGGAAAATATAGAAATTATTGCTGATCGAAAAAAACAATTGTTGGCGAAGACCAATCCGGAAGATCCCAAGGCAGAGCAAGTAGCAACGGAGTTTTTAGATGGTCGGGGATTATTTCCCTGCCGAATGTTTACGATTTTGGCTCATGACGAGCAGGTTCAAACAATTGTTCAAGCCATTATTAAAGTTAATAAAACCCAGCATAACGTGGGTGATGGGAAAATATTTATTCTGCCATTATTAGATGCTGTTCGTGTAAGAACGAATGAACATGGTGACGCAGCAATTTAAGAGGCTGCTCCGTAAATGAACGAATTTTTGTGAGGGGGAAAAATCATGCCATATCATACATTTAAATGCAGTGAATGTATTCCTGAAAGAGCGAAACATGCTGTTATTAAGGGACCAGGGGAAGATTTGACATCTTGTTTGCCTCTTGGTTATTTAAATACAATACCAGGAACGATTTCCGAACGCGGCTGTGCATATTGTGGGGCTAAGCACGTTATCGGTGCACCGATGAAGGATGTTATCCATATGAGCCATGGCCCGGTCGGATGTACTTATGATACATGGCAGACAAAACGGTATATCAGTGATAATGATAATTTTCAACTAAAATATACCTATGCGACGGATGTAAAAGAAAAACATATTATATTTGGGGCTGAAAAACAATTAAAACAAAATATGCTGGAAGCATTTAAAGCCTTTCCCGATATCAAACGCATGACGATTTATCAAACGTGCGCTACGGCCTTAATTGGTGATGATATTGAGGCGGTTGCCCAGGAAGTGACGGATGAATTGGGCGATGTTGATATCTTCGTCTGCAATTCACCTGGGTTTGGCGGACCGAGTCAATCAGGCGGCCATCACAAAATCAATATTGCGTGGATTAACCAAAAGGTTGGCACGGTTGAACCGAAAATAACTAGCGACTATGTAATTAATTATGTGGGTGATTATAATATTCAAGGTGATTGTGAAGTGATGGTAGATTACTTCAAGCGGATGGGAATCCAGGTTTTATCAACTTTCACGGGAAATGGTTCATATGATGAACTGAGAGGTATGCATAGGGCGCAGCTTAATGTATTGGAATGTGCGCGATCTTCCGAATATATCTGTAACGAACTCAAAGTTAGATATGGAATTCCGCGACTTGATATTGATGGATTTGGCTTTAAACCACTTGCCGAGTCGCTGATGAAAGTGGCCATGTTCTTTGGACTGGAAAAAGAAGCGCAGGCCATCATCGATGAAGAAACAGCCCGTTGGAAACCGGAACTGGATTGGTATGCGAAACGCTTAAAAGGCAAAAAAGTATGCTTGTGGCCGGGGGGATCAAAACTTTGGCATTGGGCACACGTCATTGAAGAAGAAATGGGGCTGGATGTCGTTTCGGTTTATTCTAAATTCGGTCATCAAGGGGATTTTGAAAAAGGTATTGCTCGCTGCAGCGAAGGTGCACTGGCGATTGATGATCCGAATGAACTGGAAGGAATCGAAGCGATGAAGACGCTAAAACCAGATATTATTTTTACGGGCGTTCGTCCGGGTGAAGTTGCTAAAAAATTAGGGATACAATATCTAAATGCCCATGCATATCACAATGGACCTTACAAAGGTTTTGAAGGCTGGGTTCGCTTTGCCAGAGATATTTATAATGCACTTTATTCGCCGATTCATCAACTGGCTAGCATTGATATCAGCCAGACAGAAGTAGATGGCAGTGGTTTTTCAACCAGACAGCTGATTTCAGATGTGAATATCGATAAAACGGTAATCACTCCACCGGAAGAGCAGCCTTATACTGGAGATTATGATTGCGTGACAAAATTACGTGACAAAACATATCCCGAACCAACCCATAAAATTGTAAAGGTAGTATAGGAGGCGCTGGAGAATGGATGATTCAAGAAAAGACAAGGTTGAGCAGCTTGTGGATTATATTATGAAATGGTGTTTATGGCAGTTTCATTCACGGGCCTGGGATCGGGAAAAACAAAATGAGGGTGTATTAACGAAAACAATGCAGCTTTTATGTGAGGAACCGGTTGCTTGTGAAACGCCTGCGGATAAATGTTATTGGGTCGATGCGATGGTTTTAGCCAAAGATTTTAAAGAAACCTATCCATGGCTTGGTGCAATGGATAAACCGGATATTAAAATTCTTATGCAAGATCTGAAAGATCGTATAGACTATTTGACAATTACGGGTTCTTTAAATAAAGAACTTACCGATCAACGGTATTAGAATAGCTAAATAAAACGGTGCGCTGTTACAGCGGCAAAGAAAATCAAAAGGGAGTCGATTTTTATGATGTCTTGTGAAGTGAAAGAAAAAGAGCGTGCCGGCATTATCAACCCGATATTTACCTGTCAGCCTTGCGGTGCCCAATATGCCAGCATCGGAATCAAAGATTGTATTGCGATTGTTCATGGAGGTCAAGGCTGTGTAATGTTTGTTCGGCTGTTATTTGCCCAGCATTTTAAAGATAATTTTGATATAGCATCTTCGTCCGTGCATGAAGATGGTGCTGTATTCGGGGCGGTTCATCGTGTTGAAGAAGCGGTCGATGTTCTTTTGATGCGATACCCCGATGTGAAGGTGATTCCAATCATCACGACTTGTTCAACAGAAGTCATTGGTGATGATGTTGATGGAGTTATTCGTAAATTGAATGAGGGACTGCTTAAAGAAAAATATGCCGGCCGTGAAGTTCATTTGATTAGTGTTCATACACCAAGCTTTAAAGGGAGTCAGGTTACTGGCTATGATGTGGCCTTAGATGCTTTTGTCCGAAATTTGGCGAAAAAAGATCAACCTAATGGGAAAATTAATTTGTTTACGGGTTGGGTTAATCCAGGAGATGTAACGGCACTCAAGCATCTTTTGGCAGAAATGGATATAGCAGCAACGGTTCTATTTGAAATCGAGAGTTTTGATTCACCATTAATGCCAAATGGTGATGCTGTTTCACATGGCAGCACACAGGTTGAAGACATTATTGGAACGGCGAATGCTATGGGGACGATAGCATTGAATCGTTATGAGGGCGGCGCTGCTGCTGAGTACCTAGAAAGTGAATTTAACGTTCCGGCGGTGATTGGACCAACACCGATTGGCATCCGCAATACGGACACATTTTTACAAAATCTAAAAAAAATGACAGGTAAAGAAATTCCTCTTTCTTTAGTTAGGGAACGCGGTATTGCGATTGATGCACTCACGGATTTGGTACACATGTTTTTTGCGGATAAAAAAGTTGCTATCTATGGACATCCGGATTTGGTGATTGGTTTGGCTGAATTTTGTTTGGATTTAGAAATGAAACCGGTATTACTGCTTTTAGGGGATGATAATTCAACTTATAAGAAAGATGCTCGTCTCAAAGCTTTTGAAGAAAAAGTCGATTTCGAGATGGAGGTCATAACCAATGCCGATTTATGGGAAATGGAAAGTCGGATCAAAAATAAAGAAATTGAATTGGATCTTATTTTAGGACACTCCAAAGGCAGGTTTATATCCATTGATTATAATATCCCGATGGTACGTGTCGGCTTCCCAACCTATGATCGTGCGGGTTTGTATCGTCACCCGGTTGTGGGTTATGCTGGTGCTACTTGGTTAGCGGAAACCATGGCCAATACGATATTTGAGGATATGGAACATAAGAAAAATAAAGAATGGTTACTCAATGTATGGTAAACTGAATCACATTTTAGCAGTGCATCGGCATTGTAAATAGAATAAATAGCAGGCAATGCTGTCAGTTTCTGATGTCGATCAGTTCTGGCAGCATTCCTAAAAAAAGAGGCTGAAAAAGTATGATTAATAGCATACAAAATGAAGCAGACATCGATAGTTTTGTCGAAGCCTATCATACGGCGCAGGGTTTTCATCATCGAGCGGAGAATTTTTTACAAGAAGGTCAAGCGAATAGTGTGGTGTTCAATGTGGCGGCTATTGCCTTGGAAAATTATTTAATTGCCTTATCGAATCTGCATGGTGTAGAGCCACGAAATCATAATTATATCTGCCTTATGGACTCCATTGAAACTTTTATGATCATTCCGCCTTTATTAAGTGCCGAAATAAGATCGTTGGATGTGATTTTTGGGATTTGTTCACTGGAAAATTATCAGCATGGCACACCAGAGGAAGAAGATGGTAAGCGAGTTATTAGGTTATGCCAAAAAGTACAAGGGCTATTTGATCAACATAAAATTTCTGCATTGAAAAGTAAAATCTGAGCTTTACGAGCCGTTAAGAAGGGATTGAAAACGATGCGACTCCATTATTTACAGCATGTTCCATTTGAAAATCCTGGTAGTATCTTGGTCTGGGCTGAAAAAAATCAGTATACCGTAACGAGTACTCATTTATATAAAAATGAAATTTTACCGAAACAGAGCGAGTTTGACTGGCTGGTTATTATGGGCGGGCCAATGAATATTTACGAGGAAGAACATTATCCTTGGCTGGCAGCTGAAAAAGATTTCATAAAAAAATCCATTCAGCAAGGGAAGGTTATTATTGGTTTATGTCTGGGAGCACAACTTATTGCCGACGTGATTGGCGGGAAAGTTACCAAAAATCCGCAGCTGGAAATTGGCTGGTTTCCGGTTCAGTTAAGTGAAGAAGCAAGGAAATCTCCCTTGTTTTCCTTTTTTCCGCCAGAGCCAATTGTTTTCGAGTGGCATGGTGATACCTTCAGTATTTTACAGGAGGAGGCAGTCTGTATTGCTGAAAATGAAGCTTGTAAAAACCAAGCTTTTATCTATAAGAAAAAAATTTTTGGATTTCAGTTCCATCTGGAAAATACAGTTGAAATTATCCGGGCGCTGGTTGAGCATTGTAAAAATGAAATGAGACCAGGCCTCTATGTGCAGTCGGCGGAAGAATTAGAAGCTCATGCAGAATATATCGAACAGGATAATCAATGGATGTTTTGTTTTCTCACGCAATTGGAAAAAATGGACAGAGAGGGTGTTCTTTAATGGAGACGGTTCGTTATACACAACGGATTTGCAGTGATCAACAACAAATCGAAGCTTTTCTTTTATCATCCCGTATTGGTATACTTGCGTTAAAGGGGGATGATTTTCCCTATGCAGTCCCGGTTAATTATATCTGGGATAAAAATGCCATTTATTTTCATGGGATGGGGTCAGGCAAAAAGAATGTCCTTCTTGCCCAAAATCCGCCAGTTTGTTTTACGATTTATGCAGAACATGGCACAGTAATTGATCCAGTGCCATGTCATGCTGATACAGCTTATATGAGTGTCATGGTTTTTGGCAAAGCAGAAAAATTAATTAATTTTGCCGAGTCAGCAGACATTATGCAAAAAATGTTAGACAAATACATGCCTAAATATTATAGTCAGCCGTTAACGGAAAATCTAATGGAAAAATATAAATCTTCATTAGATGGAAATGGTGTAGGTATATATCGAATTCAGGCGGACACCGTAACCGCTAAAGAAAATTCTGTAAATCCACGAAATATTTTCTAAACAAGTTGAGGAAAATAACGCGGCATATAAAAAAAGACATATTCATTAAAGGTTAGAAAATCCTTTGATGAATATGTCTTTTAAGTTAGTCTTGCGCCTGCGGTTTTGTGAGGCGAGTAGGGTCCATGTAATGATTATAGATGGCTGCATCTACATAGCCAGTTGCTAAAGCAGCTTCTTTTAGAGTGATACCTTCTTTTTCAGCTCGATGGGCAATTTCAGCGGCTTTATCATAGCCAATTAACGGTACTAAACCCGTCACTAAGATAAGCGATTGATTCAAGTTGAATGCAATTTTTGCGCGGTTCGGTTCGATACCAACCAGGCAGTTATGATTAAAAGAATTCATACTGTCACTTAATAAGCGGATGCTTTGGATTAAGTTATAAGCTATGACGGGCATAAATACATTTAACTGGAAATTTCCTTGGCTGGCCGCAAAGGAAACGGTAGTGTCATTGCCGAAGACTTGCGTGACAACCATGGTTAAAGCTTCAGCCTGTGTTGGATTTACTTTTGACGGCATGATGGAACTGCCTGGTTCGTTGGCAGGAATTGTGATTTCACCAAGTCCGCAGCGAGGTCCACTGGCCAGCCACCGTACATCATTAGCTATTTTCATAAGATCAGCGGCTAATGCTTTGAGCAAGCCGTGGACAGCGGCAATTTCATCACGGCTCGATAATGCTTGAAATTTATTAGGCGCGGTTTGAAAATGTTCGTGGGTTAAATTACTGATTTCTTCGGCAATTTTTATGGCGAACCGTGGGTGGGTATTAATTCCGGTGCCAACTGCCGTGCCCCCCATAGCGAGATCACGCAGAAAATTGATACCGGCAGTCAACATTTCTTGATTGCGACGAATCATGCGTGCCCAGCCGCTAATTTCCTGTCCTAAGGTGAGTGGGGTAGCATCCATCAGATGTGTGCGTCCGGTTTTGACAATATCCATAAAATCTTTTGATTTCGTTTCTAGCGTTGTAGCTAAATCATCGAGTGCGGGAAAAAGCTGCTTTTTAATGAGAGTGAGGCCAACCACGTGTAAGGCGGTGGGAAATATATCGTTTGAGCTTTGGGAGCAATTTACATGATCATTGGGATGGACGGAAATTTCTTTGCCTTGTTCGGCTAGAATTTGCGCAGCGCGATGAGCCAGAACTTCATTCATATTCATATTAAACTGTGTGCCACTGCCTGTCTGCCATACAGCCAGTGGGAAATTCCCATCAAGTTTACCCGCTAATACTTCGTCACAGGCTTCAATGATTGCATCGGCTCTAACCGGATCTAGTGTCTCTAAATTTTTGTTTACGGTAGCAGAGGCACGTTTTAATAAAGCGAAGACTTCTACCATTGCTTGTGGAATTTTTTCGGTGCCAATTTGGAAATTTTCGAAAGAGCGCTGTGTTTGAGCGCCCCATAATTTATCAGTGGGAACTTTGATTTCTCCAAGGGAGTCCTTTTCAACGCGGTATTCCATGTAAATCACTCCTTTAACTATTTTGTTTTAATTTAGACTATTATTTAAAAAATATAGTAAATTGTAAGAAAATTCAAATACTAAAAAATGAGTATTGTTATCAATTACAGTTTAGTACAAAATCACAACAAAGTCAAAGGTAGTGGGCTTTTTTTATCGCAGTAAAGGCATACTGCCAGTCAATTTATTTATTTTGCGGCTCGATCCATAGAGCCCGATACCTAGGTATTGAAACATAGCCGAGGGAAGGGACTGTACTTTTTCTTTATAAAGTTGATAATCTTTGCAAGTTTGGGCCGTGTTAGAAAAATCAACGATAACTAGATCGTGCCAGGCATTTTTCTTGATTTTTTCCAGTAATTCATGTATTGTTGCTGGGCTTCCGTTTAAAATTGGGATGGGAATATTAGTTATACCAAGATGTTTGGTCTGAGAAGCATCGATGAGATCTTCCCCAATAATGCTATCAAGTTTATGTCCCAGCGTAATACCAAGGATGGCGGATGTATTGGCAATCAAACCGAGCGGCAGATTTGAATCGATAATCATTACACATTTGTTTTCTTCTGTTGACATATAAAAATTCTCCTCATTTTTTGCGTTTTGTTTCCGTTGTAAAAATATTCATATATTGTTTCGGAGTGAGACCAATGATTTTTTTGAAAAAATTTGAAAAATGACTTTGGTCTGAAAAGCCTGTTTGCAAGGCGACATTTAAGGGAGAACATTGTTGTTCCAGTAATTTCTTTGCTGCACTAATACGAATCGTTTCTAAATAACAGTAAGGTGATATGCCTTTTTGTTTTGTAAACGATCGTAATAGGTGGTATTTGCTCATGTTGGCTAACTGACTGAGATCATTTAATTTTATGTTTTCACTGTAATTCGTTTGTAAAAAATTACAAATTATTTTTATTGCCGCGGAAGGTTCTATTAAATTTTGTGCAAAGATCGTATCGGCATGTTCAAAGAGTAACTCTTCCATGAGTAATAAAAACAATTCATCTTTTTTGAAATCTTTTTCCTGTTGCATCAGCATTTCATGCAAATCATGTAAGACAGCAATCAATTCGCTGTCGCATAATACTGGTTCTGTAAAGTAGGGAAGATATGTTTTCTGCGTTATTTCCCGGACAATCTTT
>Ga0302211_10000372_pt1 | contig 16836 bp, 18 predicted proteins | sample II_Fen_E3_3_FD_200234 | JGI IMG/M metagenome (GOLD analysis project Ga0302211, IMG submission 200234) | Peat permafrost microbial communities from Stordalen Mire near Abisko, Sweden - II_Fen_E3_3 | ecosystem: Environmental > Terrestrial > Soil > Wetlands > Permafrost | place: Sweden: Abisko... | reverse complement strand
CGAGGCCCGCGCCGCCACCGCGCTCAAGGCCGGTCGCGACGGCGCGCTGCTCACCGCGCTCGCGCTCCGCATCGTGCAGATCGAGCACCTCACCGACCACGACAAGCGCAAGTTCCTCGACGACATCGAGATGGCCGACGCGACGGCGCTGCTCGACCAGTTCGACGCGGCCGACGGCGGCGTCGAGACCAACATCGAGGTCGAATGCCCGTCCTGTCTGGCGGTGCAGGACGTCGAGCTCCCTTTCGAGCGCGGCTTCTTCCTGCCGACGGCCAAGGCGACGTCGAAGGCGAAGGCGGCGCTGTAGATGGCCTGTTCCCTCGCGTCGATCCGGACGAGCTCTGGGAGGGTATCTTCCAGCTGCTCTATCACCAGCACGGCGGCAGTGGCCTCGCGCTGTCGCTCGGCGACGTGATGGAGCTCGACCTGGACCGCATGCGGTGGCTCCTCGCGCGACTCGGTGAGCAACGCGAGAAGGAGGCGCGCGAGCTCGAGCACGCGGCAAGGAGAACGAGACGATGACAGAACTCGAACTGAATCAAGCGGTGTTCCTTTACCGTTACGTCCAATTGTCTGCAAAGGCTCTCGCCAAGCGCTTCGGAGTGTCGGCGCATACTATGCTTCGGCGGCTGCGCTCTCGTAGAGTCCCGATTCGGGACAAAGCCAGCCAGCGGCGCTCGGACAAGTTTTTTGGGCGCTACGATCATGGCAAGCGCATTCAAGCTGCCTTCGCCGCAGGTCGATATGATACGGAGGCCTACAGAACAAGACTTGTCGGCCTCGTTCCTGGGATCGATCATCGCGGCGAAAAGAATCCTTTTTTTGGGCGGACGCATTCGGCCCTGACGCGCGCCCGCCTGTCGCGAAGAGCGAAGGCACGTGTGATTCCTGGTACGGGCAGCTACGGCCCGGACTGGACGCCGGAGCTACGCAACGCGGTGCTTGCCAGGGACGACCATCGATGTCGGACCTGCGGTCGGGGTGAATGCATGCTTCAGGTCCACCATGTCGACATGGACCGAACCAACAACGATCTAATGAACCTCCTTACCCTCTGCGCAGGGTGCCATCTGGCGCTTCATGGCCGCCGAGAAGGCGTCGAGGAGGTTCGTGCTGCCGCTGCTCGGTCTACTGAGCGGTCGGAAGTGCGCCGAGCGTCGCGCACGAAGAACGGAGGTGATTTTTCCAGTGGCACTTAACCAACTGGGACTTTGACTTGGCTTCGTGTTCACCGCCAAGGACCTCGCCTCGGGCGTGATGGACCGGATCGGCACCAGCTTCGACCGGCTCGACGGCCAGTCGGCGTCGACGATTCGTGCGGTGGGAGGTAACCTCGCCCAGCTTGGACAGGGCGCCGCGATCGCCGGCGCGGGTCTGGCGGGCCTGGCGCTGCTCGACAACGCGGTCGACGCCGCGGCGCAGTTCGGCAAGGCGATCGCCGAGGTGTCGACGCTGACCGACGAAGCGACGTTCTCGACGGCCGAGCTGACCCGGGTGAGCCTCGAGCTCACGGCCACCTACGGCGGCACCGCCGAGGGCCAGGCGCGTGGCCTGTACCAGACCATCTCGGCGGGCATCACCGACGCCGCGAAGGCGACCGACCTGCTGCGGGTCGCCAACGAGCTCGCCATCGGCGGCGTGACGGACACCAAGACCGCAGTCGACGCGCTCACCAACGTGGTCAACGCCTATTCCGCGACCGGGGCGACCGCGCGCGACGTCGCAGATGCGTTCTTCGTGACCATCCGCGGCGGCAAGACCACGGCCGCCGAGCTCGCGGCGACGATCGGCCGGGTCGCGCCCACCGCCGCGGCGCTGGGCATCTCGTTCTCCGACCTCCTGGCGTCGCTCGGATCGGTCACCAACCAGGGCATCGCGACGGCCGAGGCGGCCACCGGCCTCAAGGCCGCGCTCGCCAACGTCATCAAGCCCACCGCCGACGCGCAGAAGGAAGCCGCGCGGCTCGGCATCAAGTTCACCGCAGCGGCGCTGCGCTCGCGCGGCCTGACCGGGTTCCTGCACCAGATCACCTCGGCCGCCGGCTTCAACGCGGACAGCCTGTCCAAGCTGTTCGGCTCGGTCGAGGGCCTCAACACGATGATGGCGATCACCGCAAACCACAGCGCCGGCTACACCACGCTGCTGGGCCAGATGGCCCAGCGCAGCGGCGCCACCAAGACGGCGTTCGACATCATGGCGGGCACGCTCGCGTTCCAGGAGCAGCGGTTCACCGCGCTCAAGCAGATCGCGCTCATCGTCATCGGCCAGGCGCTCGAGCCGTTCGCCAAGGCCATCGTCCGCGCCGCCAATAGCGCGCTCGAGGCGTTCCTGCGGATCCCCAAGCCGATCCGCGACTTCGCCGTCAAGACCTTCGCCGCCATCTCGGTCGTGCTGGTGCTCGTCGGCGGGTTCATCGCGGCCAAGGCCGCCATCGCGCTGCTGCTCCTGGGCCTCAAGGCGCTCGGGATTTCGATCGGCGCCGCGGTCGCCTCGCTGTTGCCGCTGATCGCCGTGATCGCGCTGGTGGCGCTCGTGGTCGCCGGCTTCGTCATCGCGTTCCAGCAGGACCTCGGCGGCATCGCGACGTTCTTCGAAGGACTTGTGGCCCGCGTGAAGCTCCTGGTCCAGGGGCTCGTGCAGGTGTTCTCCGACGGCGGGTTCTCGGGCGCGGTCATGGCCGAGCTCGACAAGGCCGAGAACTCTGGCGTCAAGCAGTTCGCCATCCGCGTGTATCAGATCGTCCACCGCATCCAGCGCTTCTTCGCGGGCATCGCAGATGGCTTTGGCGCCGCCATCGAGGCTGCACGCCCGACCTTCGAGTCATTCGTCGGTGCCCTGCGCGAGCTCGGCGAGGCGTTCGGCGTGATCGGCACCGCGGGGGCCGACGCGCTCGCGGGCATCGGCTCGGACCGGTTCGCCAGCGCAGGAGCGGCGATCGGCGAGGTGTTCGGCCGCGTGGTCGCCATCATCGTCGATACCTTGACCGCCATCGTCCGCGTCGCCACCGGGGTCATCAACGGCATCCGGACGACGTTCGCCTACTTCCGACCGGTGTTCGAGTTCGTCGGCGAGGCCATCGGCATGGTCGCCGAGCAGATCGGCGAGCTCATCTCGCACGTCGCCGGCCTTACGGGGCAGACGCGTGATGGGAGCTCGGTCTGGTCGACCCTCGGCGAGGTGCTCGGCACGGTCGCCGGCGCCATCGGCGTCGTGCTGGCCGGCGCCATCGGCGTGGTGGCGCTCGCGCTCCGCACCGTCATCGTCATCGTGCGCACCGTGATCGACACGTTCGTGTGGCTGGGCACCACGATCGGCCACGTCGTGGGGATCCTCTACGAGTTCTTTGGCGAGACGCTTCCGCACGCGGCCAAGAGCGCTGTGGCGGCGATCAAGTCGTTCTTCCAGCCGCTGTTCAGCTTCCTCGGCGATGTCGTCGAGGGCATCCATGCCGCGCTCGACAAGCTCGTCGCCTTCGTCGGCCGGACCGTCGCGAAGATCCCGGCCCGGTTCCGGCCGGCGTTCCTCGATTCGATCGTCGACGCAGGCGAGGCGGCCGAGGCGAGCATCGCCCAGCGCGCGGCCCGCGCGGCCGCGCCCGCCATGGCCGCGCTCGGCCCCGTCGCCGCCACCACGGCGCTGGCCTCGGCCGGGGGACTGTCGAGGGGTGCCCTGGCCGGCTTCGCGTCGGGCGCCGCAGGCACCGCGCTTCCCGGCGTGTCCGAGGTCCGCACGCGGAGCCAGATCAGCGACGCCGAGATCGACGCCATCGTCGCCCGCGGGATCGCGGCCTCCGACGGCCGCCCCGTGCAGGCCCACGTCACGCTCAATGTCGATGGTGAGACGCTCGCGCGCGCGACGGCGCGGGCCGACCGCAATGTCGCCGCGCGCTCGTTCGTGCCCGTCCCGGTGGGGGGCTGAGCCATGGCGCTGGACGTCGCCGGCCAGACGCCGGCCCGCATGTCGGTCGCCAACGTGTCGACGGGCGAGTCGGTCGAGGCGCAGTTCAACCCGAGCGAGTTCGAGGAGGCGCTCGAGGTCAACTGGGCGCGGCAGACCGTGCCGGGCTTGTCGCATCAGCCGCTGCAGTTCGTGAACACCGGCAACGCCAAGTTCAGCTTCGAGCTCAACTTCGAGGCGCAGGACCCGACGACCGACCTGGAGCAGATCCACCACGCGCGCCGGTTCCTCCTGAGCCTGTGCTATCCGCGCCGCGGCGCAGCCGACGTGACGAGCGGCGGCCCGCCGCGCGCGCTGCTCGTCTGGCCCAACGTCGTGAGCCTCACCTGCGTCATCACCGCGCTGTCCTTCAAGTACAGCCGGTTCAACCTCCTCGGCACGCCGGTCCAGTTCACCGCGAAGCTTGCTCTCGAAGAGATTCGCGACATCCGACTGGTCTCGGAGGACGTGCTCTCGAACGGGTCGCAGCGCTCGGGCGTCCGCCCCGAGGACGTGGGAGGCGTGTGATGCCGCCGCGCCGGTTCTCCCGCTTCACGTTCAGCGCTGCGGTGCTCGACGACGATCAGCGCCTGTTCCTGACCGAGCGCGAACCGTATGGGTTCCGCGCATTGCCCGACAACCGCCAGCATGTCGTCCAGCAGGGCGAGACCCTGTTCACGCTCGCCGGTCGCTACTTCGCGCCCTTGCCGCGCGCCTCGGGCCTGTGGTGGGTCATCGCCGACTTCCAGCCCGACGGCGCGGTGCACGATCCGACGCTGTCGCTCGAGCTCGGTGCCGTGTTGTTCATTCCTTCCCTGCGGGTCGTCACCGAGGAGGTGTTCGCCGAAACCCGCAGATCGGACGCATCGCCATGACCCTGCAGCCGCGCACCGCGCCGCAGCTCTTCGTCGCGGTTCTCCCCGAGGGACGCAGCAAGGCGCGCGTCGAGCTGTCCGACAAGGTGCTGTCGTTCGTCTACGAGGACTCGGGGCCCAAGGCCGACAAGCTGGTGCTCACGGTCGACAACTGGGACCTCAAGAACTTCGACGACCCGGTGTGGAAGAAGGGCAACCTGCTCGAGGTGTCCTGGGGCTACCCCGGCGACATGGCGCCGACCCGGCAGGTCGTCATCCAGAAGGTCACCGGCTTCCAGACCCTCAACATCGAAGCCCACGCGACCTCGGTCCTGATGAACAAGGTCTCCCGCTGCCGGACCTTCGAGCACGTCACACGCGCCGACGTCGTCCGCCAGATTGCGCAGGCCAACGGCTACAGCGCCGCCCGGCAGGACATCGAGGACACCCACCACGTCCTGCCGCTCATCACCCAGGCGCGCATGACCGACGCGCAGCTCGTGCGCCGGCTCGCCGACCGCGAGGGCTTCGAGTTCTACGTCGACTTCGACGGCCTGCACTTTCACAAACGCCGGCTCGGCCAGCACCCGGTGCGCGTGCTGCGGTGGTTCACGCCGCCGGAGGTCGGCGAGGTCCTCTCCGTCAACATCGAGAACGACGTGACCGCCAAGCCCGGCGCGGTCAATGTCCGCGGCCGCGACCCGTTGGCGAAGAAGGACATCGACGAGCGCGGCTCGAACGCCAAGACCTCGCGCGACAGCCTCGCCCCGGTCATCGAGCTCGTCGATCCGGAGACCGGCGCGACCCGGCTCGAGCGCCGCAACATCGCCGAGGCCATCCACACCACCGCCGAGCATTCAGCGCCCACCGCGAAGCGCGAGGCCGACGCACGTTACCGCAATGCCCAGCACCTCACCGTCGAGCTGTCGGCCACCGTGCTCGGCGACCCGAGCCTCTTGGCCAAGACCGTCGTCGAGTTCCAGGGCATCAGCCAGCGGCTGTCCGGCAAGTACTACATCAAGGAGGCCAAGCACAAGATCGACGCCGGCTACACCGTCGAGCTCAAGTGCCTGCGCGACGGCCACGGCGCGCTCGGCGGCGCGCCGTCCAAGGGCAAGCCCAACCAGGGCACCGCGGCCGACGCCGACCCGCATGCGCTTGCGCCCATCGAGGTGGTCGACCGCGAGACCGGCGCGACGCACCTCGAGTACCGCGACCAACGCGGTCGCCCGGCGAAAGGCGGCTCGTGATGGCTGGCGAGTTCGACACCGACGACCCGCGGTACACCGGCCTCTACATCGGCCAGGTGGTCGACCGCGCCGACCCCGAGTGCCTCGGCCGCGTGCGTGTCCGGATCCCTGGCCTCGTCGAGCCAGCGAGCGCCTGGGCGTTCCCGTTGGGAACCATCGGCGGTGGCAGCGAGGGGCGCGGGTTCTTCGCCGTGCCGGAGAACGGCGCCGAGGTCGGTGTGCTGTTCAACGCCGGCGACGTCGACCACCCCTACTACCTGGCGGGCCACTGGGGGAAGCCCGGCGGCGCGACCGAGGTTCCCTCGCCGCTGCGGGAGCTCTCGGCCGCCGAGGCGCCGCAGGTCCGTGCGTTCGAGACCGCGCGGTTCCTGCTCGTGTTCGATGACCGCGCCGGTACCGAGACCCTGCGCCTCCAGGACAAGGTGACCGGCGACCTCATCACGCTCGATGCCGGCGCCGGCGTGAGAGTGAAGACCGCGAAAGACCTCCTCATCGAGACCGCCGGGAAGGTGTCGCTCAAGGCGACGGGGGACGTCTCGGTCGACACCGAAGGTGACGTGGCGGTCACCGCCATGGGCAACGCGACGGTGACCGCGAACCGCCAGGCGGTCGTCGCGGCACCCGACGTTCTGCTCGGAGGCACGAACCTGGCGCCGCCCGTGAACGGTCTCGTCCTCGCAGGTGGCATCGACCCGTTCACAGGGCTGACCTACGCCGCGCTGGGGAGCACCTCCAGCGTCGTCCAAGCGAAGAAATGAAAGAGGAGGGCACATGCCGCTCAACGGTGACGCGATGGCGCTGATGGTCCTCGACGAAATGGGCGGCGAGGTCACGGCGGACCGCAAGGACGCCTTCGAGAAGATGTGCCGCGCGATCGTGCGGTACATCCAGGTCAACGCGCAGGTCACGGTGGAGGTCACCGGGACTGCGAGCGGCGTCGCGCCCGGGCCGGGGAGCGCACCGGTCCTTGGCGTGGGCACCGGAAAGGTCGCTTGACGTGGCGCAAGAGTTCCTCGGCGCGGGGATCTTGAGGCCGTTCCGCAGGGACCAGAAGTCCGACTTCGCTGCCGCCGGTGGGGAGGCGCTGATCCGCAGCGCGGTCGGCCAGGTCCTCGGCACCATGTGCTCGTCGGACTTCACGCAGGGCGAGCTGCCATTCAGGTCGGAGTTCGGCTCGCTGCTGCACCTCCTGCGCCACCAGAAGAACAACAACGTCCTCCAGGAGCTCGCGCGGGTCTACGTCGTCGACGCGCTCAAGCGTTGGGAGCCGCGCGTCGTCGTGACCGGGGTGCAAGTCACCCGCGACCACCAGGAAGGTGAGAACGTGCTTGCGGTTCGGCTGACGTACGATGTCAGATCGACGAACACTGCAGGGAGCAATGTACTCCTTGCCGGGGTCGAACAAACGGTTCTCGTGTAGCCGCGACTGCTTCGACGCCACGTGGCAAGATTGGCTCCGATGGAGCTGATTGTCGCGCGTGTAGTCAGTTCGGCTTTTCGAGGTCGCCCATCCGGAACAGCGGAGCTCCATCGAATGTCACGACCGTGTTCGAGGTCGCATGCTCGAGCTGATCGGCGAGCGCGGTAGCGCGTGCAGCTGGCACCGAAAGGACAGCGTGCTCGCGGTCGAGCTGCAACCCCACCCGGCCCGGCCTGATGGTCATCGATTTGTCCGTCGATTGAATGCGCGCTGTGCGACCGTACGCGACGCGATACCGCAGGAAGTTGACCATCCCACGGCGGCTTGTTGAATCAAGCACGACCGTATGGTCGTCCCACGATAGAAGGTCGAATTCGAGCTCCATCGACGAGCCGTCCCGCGCAGCCTGTCGAGCGATCTCGGCACCTCGTGGACCACGGAGAATGCTTGTGCGGCCCACGTGCCACAACAGCTTCGGATCGACCAGCTCAAGCTCCTGCAACAGCTTCACTGCATCCCAGCGCTCGATCAGAGCGTGCTCGTCGGCCGTGAGCGGCACCACCTGCAAGAATGTCAGGCTGCCGTTGTCGGTCTTCACCATGCCGAGCTCGCGATCGACTGTGAAGGCGACGCCGGCGACGCCAGGGCTCCGCTCGTCGAGCATGTGATCCATCAGCGGCATCGAATGCCCATCGCCGGGGGGGTGCTTGTCGCGGCGGACATACGCGGCGATCCAGCGAAGGAAGTTGATCGGCCAGGTCGGCGGCGTGTTGCTCCGGTCGGCCAGACGCAACGTGAGCTCGATGCCGAATCCGCTGTGCCCGGAAACTCTCGACAAGCTGGCACCTGGCGCGCCCATTCCACTGAGGCCATAGGTGATGTAGTGCCAGTGTGGCGTGGGGTTGAGGCTGCGATACGCGACGACCTCAGTGAGCGGCGGTGCAATCTCGCCCGGCCCGGGCAAGATTGCCCAGCGGTGGTCCAGCACCTTCGGGTACAGGACATCGAGCGCAGCGTCGATGGCAGCGCGACCGGGCTGGACCGGATCTGCAGCGGCCGGGCCAACATGCGGGGTTGGAGGTGATGCCGCCGCCCTGGTTTGTAGTGCCGCTATTGCGACAGTGAGCGTAGCCATCAGGACGCGTCGAGCCGTCACCATCAGCATCATGCTATCATGTGGCGGCGCACATTTGTATCCCATCGAGGATCGTTGCACCGTGGCGCGGTGCAGCGGCAACATCGTCGTTGGGTGGATTGACGATGTTCCGAAACGCGACTAAAGTGCGCTAACGCTCGGTGCGCCGAGCATTTCAGGGTCATCGAATCACTCGAGCCCCGTCGTGGAAGCCCCACGTCGGGGCTTTCTTGCGTTTGGACGCAGCACGATGGGGCTCCTCCCCCAAGCCACCGACTACACCTTCAAGGACTTCGACAGCCTGCGGCTGCGGCTCCAGAGCCTCGTGCGCTCGGCGTTCCCGGACTGGACTGACTTCAATGTCGGCAACTTCGGGAACATCCTGCTCGAGCTCTACGCGTTCGTCGGCGATGTCCTGACCTTCTACCAGGACCGCCAGGCGCGCGAGAGCCGGCTCCTGACGGCGACGCAGAGGAAGAATCTGATCGGCCTCTGCAAGCTGCTCGGGTTCCGGCCCGCCGGCGCCCGCGCAGCGACCGCTGACGAGGTGTTCACGCTCGCGGCGCCGCCGGTCGCCGACGTCGTCCTGCGCGCCGGAACACGCGTGCTGACCGCCTCGGTCACCGAGCCGGTGGCGTTCCAGCTGCTCGCCGACGTCGTGATCGCCGCCGGTGCATCGCCCGCGATCGCGACGGGGACGGTCGAGCACTCCGAACCGCAGGACGAGCTGTTCGCCGCCACCGGCTTGCCGAACCAGGAGATCGTCCTCCCGGCGACGCCGTTCCTCGATGGCTCGGCCGTGGTGACCGCCGGCAACGGCAGCTACCTCGAGGTCGACAACTTCCTGGGCTCGACCGCCACCGATCGGCACTTCGTCGTCATCGTCGACCAGAACGATCGCGCGACCCTTCGATTCGGCAACGGCATCAACGGCGCGCTGCCGTCCGGCACGCTCAGCGTCGTCTACAAGACCGGGGGCGGCGCCACCGGCAACCTCAACGCCGGCACGCTGTCCAAGCTGGAGGGCAGCTTCACCGATGCCAACGGCAACCCCGTGCGGATCTCCGCGACGAACCCGCAGCCGGCCGCGGGCGGCACCGAGCGCCAGACCCTCGCGCAGATCCAGGCGCTCGCGCCCGAGTCGGTCCGGGTCATCAACCGCACCGTGTCGCGCGAGGACTTCGAGATCAACGCCCGTCGCCTCCCCGCGATCGCGCGCGCACTCATGCTCACGTCGAACGAGGACCGCGGGATCGCCGCGAACAACGGCATCCTGTTCGTCGTGCCCCAGGGCGGCGGGCTGCCGTCTCAGGCGCTCAAAGACGCGGTGCTCGACCAGGTCACGGTCGTGTTCCCTTGCACGCTGACCTTCCAGGTGTCCGTCCAGGACCCGGTCTACCTGCTCGTGAACGTGCAGGCGACCATCTACCTCCGCCAGGGCGCCAACGCGGCCACCGTCCGCGCGGCCATCCTGTCGGCGCTCACCGCGTTCTTCGCCGTGTCGCTGCCCAGCGGCAGCCCGAACCCCGACGTCGACTTCGGCTGGAACCTCAAGGATGCCAACGGTGACCCGGCCGGCGAGGTCGCGCTCTCCGATGTGTTCGACGTCGTCCGCGACGTCGCCGGCGTCCGAAAGATCGGCGCCGGCCCGGCGGACTTCATGCTCAATGGCGCGCGCGCCGACCTGGTCCTCGGGACGCGAGAGTTTCCGGCGCTCGGAGCCGTGACGCTTCTCAGCGGTGACACGGGGTTGCCGCTATGAGCGCGGCCGCGGTCATCGGGCAGGATCCGACCGGCCCCGGCGTGGTCGGAGCCCAGGCGCGCGAGCTCGCGCGCGTGCGCGTCAGCTTCGACGCGTCGGTGAAGCAGGACGACGCGGATGCCCCCGATGACGCGCTCAACCCGGCGAACTATGTCCTCGCGCATCTCACGGCGCCCGCGGTCGACGTCACGGTCGTTGCCATCGAGACGGTGACGAGCTCGGCGGTCGACCTCCTGACCGATGTGCCGCTGACCCCAGGCGCGACCTATCGCGTCGACGTCTTGAACGTCGTCGACGTCGCAGGCAATGCCGTGGCGCCGCCGGACCACACCGCGGCGTTCACCGGCTTCGTACCGCCCAGGCCGGCGAACCGGGTATTCGACCTCTACGGATTCTTGCCCGAGCTCAACCGCCGCGAGGACGACACCGGCGACCTGCGGCGCTTCCTGTCCTGCCTGCAGGAGGTCACGGACCTTGTCCTCCACGACATCGACCACTTCACCGACATCCTCGATCCGGACATCGCCTCCGAGGCGTTCCTCGACCTGATGCTGGGCGAGCTTGGCGACCCGTTCGCGTTCGACCTCTCGGTGGTCGACAAGCGCCGACTCCTGAACGTGCTCGTGGCGATGTACCGCGAGAAGGGGACCGCCGCTGGGATCATCAACGCGATCCGCTTCTTCCTCCGCCTCGAAGCCACCGTCACGAGCTACGCGGGCGAGGCGCTGATCCTCGGCGAGTCGCGGCTCGACGAGGACTGGGTCCTGGGGCCGTCGGACGCGTTCGCCGCCTACGCCTTCGAGGTCGTCGTTCCGCGCCTGCTGACCGCCGAGGAGCGACGCCGGCTCGCGCAGATCGTCGACCTCGCGAAACCCGCCCAGACCCACCTGGCCCGAATTGTCGAACCCACGCTTCCCGAAACCGTCGACGACCTCGAGCTCGGCACCTCCGAGCTCGGAAACAACTGGGAGTTACATGCATGAGTGCGCGCAAGCAGTTTTTCTTCCGGGAGCGGGTCACCGAGGGCGAGCTCAACGCCGCCTTCGATGACCTCGAGAACGCCGACCACAACCTGGCCGCCGACCTCGGCTTCACTGGCGTGCTCGCGAACGCCGTCGTATCCCCGCACGCCCTGGTCGGTGACCTGACCGTCGACGTGTCAGGCCCGGGGATCCTCCTCGACCCGCAGGGGGCCCGAATCTTTTTCTCGTCGCTCCAGAACGTCAGCGTCGCCCAGGATCACAACGGTGTCGCGACCGCGGTGTCCAGCGCGGGCCACGAGAAGGTCGTCTCGGTGTTCGTCATGTTCGACCGCGCGGTGTCGGACCCGCGCATCGACGGGAACTCGGTCACGGTATTTTTTCAGCAGGACGAGGCCTTCAAGTTTGTCGTCGTGCAGGGGGCGGAAGCCGCGGCCGGCAGCTCCGTCCCACCGCCCCTCCGAGCCGATGCCATCCTCCTCGCCGATGTCACGCGGCGCTTCGGGCAGGGGCAGATCTTCGCAGCAGACATCTCGACGGCCCGTCGGCAGGACGCGCTCGTCGTGACCGGCGCGCCGCGGTCGCTGCGCCGCGGCCGGACCCTCGAAGCCCTCTCAGACCTCCTGAGCCTCTACAACGCCCACGTCAGCGGCACGGTAGATCGCCACCCCGCTGCGGCGATCGACTACGCGGGCGGCGGCGCCTGGTTCGACGGGGTCGCCAACCCCGCCGCGACCGTCGAGGCGCAGCTCGACAAGATCGTCACCGACCTGGCGGCCGCCAGCGGCGCGGCGAAACTCGGCGCCGCCGCGACGGCCGGCACACCGAACGCGCTGGTCGCCGGCAGCGTGAAGTCGCAGCTCGACGCGCTCCTGGCGGACATCAACGCGCATATCAACAACGCCAGTGGCGCCCACGCCGCGTCGGCCATCGCCTACGCCGGGGGCGGCGCCTGGAAGGACGGCACCACCAACCCCGCCGCCACGGTCGAGGCGCAGCTCGACAAGGTCGTGTCCGACCTCACCGCCGACGCCGGCGCCGCACGCGTTGGCACCGCGGCGCGCGGCAACTGGCTCGACGGCCGCGCAAACCCCGCGGGCGTCTCGGTGCTCGCGGCGCTCACGAAGATCATCACGGACCTGTCCGACCAGACCGCGGGTGCCGACGGCGCCGCGCGGATCGGCGCGCAGGCCTCCGGCAGCCTGGCGTCGGGCTCGGTGCGCTCGCAGCTCGATGCGCTGGGTGCCTCGGCGTTCCGCGCCACCGTGGCCAACGTGTTCACCGCGACGCAGACGTTCAACGGGACCGCTGATGAAACCGCCCCGGCGCTCACGACGACCCCGAGCGTGAGTAACCGCCGGCTGCTGTGGGACATCACCGGCGCGCCTGTGACGTACCACTACCGGATGTACGCCGGGAACCAGGCGTTCGAGCTCACGCTCAATGCCCGCTGGGATGGCGCGCAGTGGATCAAGGACTCGACCGACTTTCCGTCGACCAAGCTGGTGCTCACGCATGCGGAGTTTCGCCTCGAGTGCGACTCCGCGCGAACGAGCCCGTTCACGGATGTGTGGACGAGCTCTTTGCGGATTGCGCTGTCGGACGGCTTCTTTCGGTCGCTCGATGTGAACGGCAACTGGACCGCGCTCGGCCCGACCGAGACGTATGCCGGGTGGGAGGGGCGTAGCCCGACCGGCGCGCAGTCGTTCGTCGGCACGGCCGCTGCGTTCCGCAAGGTGTTCCCGGCCGTCCCGAGCTCGATCACCATCGTGGTGCTCACCAGCGCGAACATCGCCTCGGGCCCCACCTCGTTTTTTCCGACGGTGGCCGGGACGGGGGTGAGCGCGTTGCCCCTCTCCGCCAACACCAACACCAGCTTTTATGCGCGTGTCATCGCGCAGTGAGGAACCAGATGCCTATTCACACCCTGACCGCAACGCCCGCCCCCGGACGGCTGATTCAGGTCTGCGCCGGCTGCGGCGCGACCCATACGATCTGCCTCGATCGCGGGGGCCAGAAGTCCAAGACCGGCCCGTTCGCACTCGAGGTCGGTCATACGCTCGTCCTGGCCGTGGACGCCAGCGCGCCGGTCACGCTGACCATCGCCGCCAGTGACTTCCGCGAGCTCGCCCACGTGACCGCGGCTGAGCTCGCTGCGAAGGTCAACGTCACGGTGCCTGGCGTCGTGGCAACCGACGACGCTGGCGGGCTCCTGCTCGAGAGCGCGACCACCGGCGAGGCCAGCCGCCTCGAGGTGGTCGGCGGCACCGCGCGCACCGCGCTGGGCTTCGCGACCGATGGACGGGCGGACCCGTGTAGTTCGCGCCCCGTGCTCGGACAGGGATTCGGCGCCCACCGGGCGCCAGACCCGCATGTGATCGCCCTGCGCCGCTGCAACGACTGCGGCGCGAACGAGTGCCTCATTCGAACGCTGGACTGCGCCGCGCCCGAGCTCGCCGGCACGCACTTCGCGGAGCACCGCAAGGTGGTCAACGCGCTCGCGGAGCACTGCAAGGCGAGCGGCTGGTCGCATCCCGAGCTCGCCGAGTTGCACGCCGCGGAGACCGTCCGGCCCGTGGACCTGCACACCGCCCTCTCACAGGGCCCCGTGGTCCTGCCCCCGTCTCCGCCACCGGACAAGACGCTCGCCGCTGCCCGCGCGCCACGAGGTCCGTCGTGAACGTCGATGACCACGGCTGGCTGGTCGGCGCCGCTGGGGCCCCCATCGTCAAGCGGTTCCCGACGGTCCGGACCTACGCGCTCGCGACCCCGGCGCCGCTCGGCGTCGTGTGGCACACCACCGACGAGCGCGGCGGGCCCGGGACCTCCGAAGCGATGGCACGCCGGGTCCAGACGTTCCGGACCGGGGTAGATCGGCCAGCGTCCTGGCACCTGCTCGTGTCGCGGGAGGGCGCCGTCTACCAGAGCGCGCCGTTCACCGTCGGGACCTGGCACGTGGGCGTGGGCGGCGTGATCGCCGGGCGCCGATTCCCGAACATCAACCACGCGACGGTGGGCATCGAGCTCGAGAACGCCGGGCGCCTCAAGCGGCTCGGCGCGCTGGCCTACTGCTGGCCGTACTACGTGGACCCACGCGCGCCCGCTACCCAACGCCGGCCGGACCCCGCCTGCGCGCTGCCGCTCGAGCGCGCCGTGGCCACCCCGCTCGGGCTGTTCGACGGGTTCACGCCCGCGCAGGAGGAATCGGCCGCGTTGATCCTGCGCGCGCTGGTCGCCCGCTACGGCTGGACGCGCGAGGTCTGCACCTACAGCCACGTCGACTTCGATCCGGAGCACCGCGAAGACCCCGGGCCGATCTGGAAGCAGACCGTTCTCCCGCGCGTGCTCGACCGCATCTTCGGCGCCGCCGGCGCCACTGCATCTACCGCCGGCACCGCCGGACAAGGAGCCTCGCTATGAACGCCGATACGATTGCATCCAACGCACTTACCGTCCTGTCACCCGTGCTGCTCGCCGGCCTCAGCTGGCTGTCAGTGAAGGCCGCGCAGCTCATCTCGGCCAAGGTCGCGAACGAGCGCCTCCGCGGCATCCTGCTCCGGATCGACGATGCGGTCGTCGCCATTGTCCGGGAGATCAGCCAAGTGTGGGTCAGCGGGCGCAAGGCCGCGAGTCCCTGCGGCACGCTCACACCCGAACAGCGCGCGCAGGCCAAGCAGGCGGCGCTCGACAGCGTCATGTCGCAGCTCGGCACGAAGGGGCTCGCCGAGGTCGAGAAAGTGCTCGGCCTGGCCGCCGAAGCGGTCGAGGCGTTCCTCGCGACGCGCATCGAAGCGGCGGTGCATCGGCTCCAGACGACAGCTCCACCGGCGCACGACGCGGGAACCGCGGGAGATGCGGTTCCGTTTGCGGCGTGAGCCACGCGGGCCCCACGCCGCGCCGCCGCTACCTCGTGGCCGCTCTGCGCCTCGCGCGTCGGTCGGTCGGGCAACGACGCCGGAACGACCGCTCGCGCCGTTCCGTCCGTTCACCGCGTGAGCGACCCGAGCAGCTCGGCCGTGACGCCCGACCTGCTCGGCGGACATGCCGAACACCCGTCGCTCGCGCGCTTGACTCGTCGAAGATTCGCGCGCGGTCCTGGTAGCCGCTCCGGCCGCCGAAGGCGAGCCTCGTGTTGCCCTTGCATCGTAGACACTCATTGCTTGCTCGGGCGTGAATTGCAAGACAAAGCCGTCCGATGTGCTCCTGCTCGTCCTGCTGTCCGAGGTGTCCGCGGTTGCTTATTTCAAGACTAATACTTGCTATATCGGGGCACCAAAGCGATGTGTCATAGCGTGAGCAGCGAACAAGCACCAAAGACCCGGACGGCCGCCGAATCAGACTACAAGGCGCATGTCGCCAGACAGGACCTCTTCGCGGAGATCGCCCTCAATCACCTGGGCATCGATCTCGATCTGGGCGGCAGTGAGCTAGATCTACAACAGGTCAGCATCGCCGCCGTGCGCCGCGCACTCAGGGCCGCCTATCTCGCAGGGGTCGTCGCGGCCTGCCAGGATCTACGCAGGCCCTCTGAGAAATAGACATCCCGATGATCTCACGATTTCGACTTGCTAATCCTGAGCATAGGACGCAATGAGTGTAAGCCACAAGAGAGCGAACGCGAAAGGATGAATGCCATGGATAGCGCCAGCAAGACGAACCCCGCCTCCATCGATGCCGCAGACGCCGCGCACGGCGATCTCTGCTTCGCCAAGATGAACGGGGACGAATTCGCAGCGATCGTCAAACTTGCCCTCGAGCAGTTTCTGGTTCAGCGAGGTGCCACAACGCCGCAAATCTCGAGCGCTCAATTATTCGAGGTCGGAACGCGCCTGTTGCTGACTATCGGCGACGCCGAATTTAAACTCATGGTCAGCAAGAACGATTGAACTCACTGGCATCTCGAGTCAAAGGTTAGGAATTATGTCGAAGAAGCAGAGCAAGAAGACCCCGTCGAACAAGAACACCCGCAAGGCCCAGATTGCAGCGGCGGCGAGCGCCGCGGCGGCCGCCAAGGCGGCAAAGGCGAAGCGCGCCCGTCCGGCATCGGCCGCCGGTTCCGGCGCTTCAGCAGCCGAGGGCTCGCCGACCACGTGGCAGCCGAATCCGCGGCTCCCGCCGGTCGGCACGACCATCTCGAAGCGCGACCGCCACGGTGCCGTGCGTTGCGAGTGCGTCATCGAGGAGGGCGGCATCCGGTACGCCGAGACGCTGTACCCGTCAATCTCCGCTGCTGCGATGGCAGCCGCGAGTGACCTCGGCCTCACGAACAAGACGCAAAACGGATTCACGTTCTGGGGCCTCACGAAGCCGCCGCGCGCACCCAGCGACCCCGTCGAGGCGGTGAACAGCGCCTGGGAGCGATTCCACGGAAAGGCGTCTGCGATCGTCGCCGAAGGCATCACCGATGAGAACCGGACCAAGGTGGCCGCCGCGCTCCGCAAGCAGCTGCAAGGTCTCGAGCGTCTCTGCGAGCAGGTGGCGTGATGTCGGTCCTCGATT
>Ga0302211_10000366_pt1 | contig 17055 bp, 15 predicted proteins | sample II_Fen_E3_3_FD_200234 | JGI IMG/M metagenome (GOLD analysis project Ga0302211, IMG submission 200234) | Peat permafrost microbial communities from Stordalen Mire near Abisko, Sweden - II_Fen_E3_3 | ecosystem: Environmental > Terrestrial > Soil > Wetlands > Permafrost | place: Sweden: Abisko... | reverse complement strand
ATGGGTTACCGATTGCGTATGGGCAATTTGTGTAGCATCTTTTTGAGCATAGTAGTAAACTACTTTTAAACCTAAACGGGTTAAACAGGTGATTTCCATTTTCTTTCTATGAATCGAAGTATGAATAAAAAAACGGCCTCTTTCTGTAATAAAAAAGAGGCCGTTTGTATAGTTAAATCGATATGCTTTTTTTGAAGCCTCTCTTTTAATATTTAAAAGGAGACGACTGAAGGTATATCTTGTAGTCTTTAACGCTGTTAGGGGCACCTTCTTCCATACGTGGGAGGTATTGGAAACCACTAATGCTGTATTCCTTTCCAAGGTCGATTACGATCTGGTGTGGATACTTGGCCTCTGAGGTGGTGCTCCAGTAGGTGCTTTCTTGAAGATCATAGATCTTATCGGCAGCACGGTTTCCGCTCTTTGTTTCCTCACTGTCGGCATAACGGATCTTCCAGTCTTCTCTTGAGATGCGTTGTCCTTTCTCATCGAGTAGGTAAAGTTCTGCAATGGCAGCGGCCTGCTTGCCGTCTTGCGACGATAAGCCTTCTAAGCAGAAGAAGCGTCCTTTGTTTGGACCAGCAAACTTAATCTCTTGCCATCCGTTGCCGGCTGCAAATGCTCCGGTATGTAGTGGAGTGCATCCGCTGAGGTCGAGAGTGTCACCTTTTGCACGATGGGTAGCGGGTTCTTGTTCACGCAATGCATCGATAATTGGTTTTTCTAAGCCTTCAACTTTAGCTTCTTTAGGGCCTTTGATGTCGAGTACTATGATTTCGTTTTCACCTTTCTTCAACCAACAGCCGGGCATATACAGAGTTTGCTGTGGACCAACTTCCCAAAAACGTCCCATGGAATGTCCGTTTACCCATACCATACCTTTACCCCATGATTCCATGTTGATGAAAGTATCGCCTGTTTTCTTTAAACGGAATGTTGCACGGTAATAACCGGGCACTTGGGCCTCGCTTTTATTTTGGAAAGCACGACTTTTGCTGAACTCGTAACTGCTGGGCAGGTTGTATACTTCCCAGTTTTTGAGGTCGGAAGTAAAGCTGTTTCCATCTACGTCGATGGCCAGTTCTACATTCTTCGAGATTCCTTTGAAGTCTTTGATGGCTCGTCCGAAGTTGATACGTCCCATGGCTTCTACTAGAATATCGAGTACTGCACCTTTACGCATAGAAGGAAGTACGAGTTCTTTTTCTCCGTTTTTACGGTAGAGTGTACCTACTTTTTTGCCATCGATAAATACTTGCGCCCAGTCGTGTGCTTCGTTGACGGTGAGTTTGCTTTGTCCTTTAATTTCGGGCATCACCTTACGGTAGAGAATAGAACCAAATCCTTCGTCGTATTCTTCCATCGTTTTGATGTTTTGATCTGCTACTGCGGTAGGTAGGTTCTCGAAAAGAGGAGCTACTTGTGTGAATTTTACTTCAGGGATCGCAATAGTCGGGATGGCTTTAGGCACTGCAATTTGCTTCTCACCGGGCTGCATGAAGTTTTTCAGCATGCTCTGTAGCTCGAAGAATTTAGGGGTAGTCCATCCTGCTTCCGAAATAGGAGCATCGTAGTCGTATGAAGTACACATGGGTGAGAATCCGGGAGAGTTGGCGCCTCCCCATTGGCCGAAGGTGGTTCCACCGTGGGTCATGTAGAGTGAAAAGGAGATGTGCTTTTCGAGCATCTCACGTAGTCCGTCTACCATCAATTTGCTTTCACGAGTTTCGTGTTTGAGTCCCCAGTTGTCGAACCATCCGCTCCAGAATTCGCTACACATAAGTGGTGAAGTAGGGCGAAGCTCTTTTAGGCGCTTAAATTGGTCGTCAATTTTAGCTCCTGTACCGAAATTCATCGTCCAGGTAAGGTCGTCCAATCCGTTCTTTTCGAAGTTTGAACTCCAGTCGCATTGAAAGAGTTCTACTCCGGGAAAGTTCTTACGTACGATGTCGCGTACGGCAGCTACATAAGGTTTGTCGGTGCCGTATGAACCGTATTCGTTTTCTACCTGAATCATCAGGATATTACCTCCCTTTTGGATGGTAAGACCTGAAATTTGTTCTGCTACTTTTTGTTCGAAGAGAGCTACCCGTTCCATGAAGTAAGGATCTTGCTCACGCAATTTGATATCTTTCTTTTTCAGTAACCACCAAGGTAGTCCTCCCATTTCCCACTCTGCACATACATAAGGGCCGGGACGAACGATGACGTACATGCCGTTCTTTTGTGCTAATTTGCAGAAGGCTGCTAAGTCGTTATTGCCGGTAAAGTCGAATTGACCGGGTCTCTGTTCATGAATGTTCCAAAATACGTAGAGGCAGATGGTGTTCATGCCAAGTGCTTTACACATCTTTATGCGATGATCCCAGTATTCACGGGGGATGCGGGGGTAATGCAATTCTGCTGCTTTTACCACGAAAGGCTTCCCATTTAAAAGGAAAGTCTTGTCGCCGATGGAAAAGTTTTTGTCTCCGGTTGCTTTCGCGGCTTGTACATAAGTCGTGTTACCTGCTGTAAGCATCAGTGCAGCGAGCAGTGCAAGAGTAAGTCGTTTCATAGAACTTTATTAAAATGAATGAGTTTATTTTGCATAGTTTACTGCACGAGTTTCGCGGATGACGGTGATTTTCACCTGACCGGGATAGGTCATTTCATCTTGAATTTTTTGTGCAATTTGCTCTGAAAGGCTTTCAGTTGCTTTGTCATCTATTTTGTCTGCTCCAACAATTACGCGTAGTTCGCGACCTGCTTGGATGGCGTATGCTTTTGTTACACCGGGGTAGCTTGCTGCCAACGACTCTAGATCGTTCAAACGTTTGATGTAAGCTTCTACTACTTCACGACGAGCACCTGGGCGAGCACCTGAAATGGCATCGCAGACTTGTACTAGTGGAGCAAAGAGTGAAGTCATCTCCACTTCATCGTGGTGGGCACCGATTGCGTTGCATACATCGGGTTTCTCTTTAAACTTCTCAGCCAGTTTCATACCAAACACTGCGTGTGGCAATTCAGGTTCCTCATCAGGCACCTTACCTATATCGTGCAATAAGCCGGCACGTTTGGCTACTTTGGGGTTTAATCCTAATTCTGAAGCCATCACTGCACACAGATTGGCGGTTTCACGAGCATGTTGTAAGAGGTTCTGTCCGTAGGAAGAACGGTATTTCATTTTACCGATGATTCGAATTAATTCGGGATGTAATCCGTGAACGCCTAAGTCGATTGCAGTACGTTTACCGGTTTCGATAACTTCTTCTTCTACCTGTTGTTTTACTTTCGAAACAACTTCCTCAATACGTGCCGGATGGATACGTCCGTCGGTTACTAATTGATGGAGTGCAAGGCGTGCTACTTCGCGGCGTACAGGGTCGAAGGCTGAAATAACAATTGCTTCAGGGGTGTCGTCAACTACCACTTCTACGCCTGTAGCAGCCTCGAAAGCGCGTATGTTACGTCCTTCACGGCCGATGATGCGTCCTTTTACTTCGTCGCTGTCGATATGGAATACGGTGACTGAGTTCTCGATTGCTGCTTCGGTAGCTACTCGTTGGATGCTTTGCACCACAATACGTTTTGCTTCCTTATTAGCGGTGAGTTTTGCGTCATCAATAATGTCGTTGATATACGATTGAGCCTGTGTTTTGGCTTCCTCTTTCATCGATTCGACAAGGTTCTCTTTTGCTTCTTCAGTGCTTAATCCGGAAATCGCTTCCAACTTAATACGCTCTTCGCTAATGAGTCCGTTCAGCTCTTCTTCTTTATGCTCTGTAAAGGCAATTTTCTGCTCCCAATTTTCACGAAGCTTATCGGCCTCGTTTTTCTTGCGGCTGAGCTCCTCTTGACGTTGATTCAGCTGTAGCTCTCGTTGCTTTAACTTATTTTCTACTTGTTGAATCTTTTGGTTGCGTTGCGCAACTTCTTTTTCCAACTCTGCTTTTTTATTGAGGAATTTCTCCTTAACCTCAAGAAGCTTATCCTTCTTGATTACGTCCGCCTCTTGTTGTGCTTTTCCCAATATGGCGTCGTATTTCGATTTCAATCCGTACTTAAAGACGACGAACGAAATCGTTCCTCCTACGAGGAGGCAACAAACAGCGGTTGCAATGAGTGCTATTACCATTCTTTTGTCAAATTATTAAAGTTCATATATAAAAAAACGCCGCACTACAAGGTCCCTCCTAGAATGTTAGGAAGAAGCAAGCAGTGCGGCAGGTTCTATTCGCTATTTACTTTGCAGCAAACACTTTGTCGAGTTCGTTGCTAAGTTCTTCGAGCATTTGAGTAAAAGGTTTTGTGGCATTTTCTTCGTTTACCTCGCAGCAATGCAGAGAAAAATGAAAGGCAACCATTACCAAAAGCTCTTGATCTCCGAGATTATTCGCCATGAGCCCGTTGGACTGCATGTTTGCTCGATAGATCTTTATCATCTCACTAACCTGTTTGGCAGCAGCACGATATTTTTCCTCATCGCAACGTTTGATGGTTAACGAGGGCAAATTCAGGAAGCCTTCAATCAGCAGGTTAATTCGTATTCGTTCGTCCATAATTTACTATTTAGGGGGTTGGTTTAGTAAAGTTATGCACTTGTCGATGTCCCGCACTAGCTTTGCAATTCGGTTCTTTGTAACGTTGAAATCACCGGTGGTGGCGTTTAACGTAAGTACCGATTGCAGTGAATTATAATTTTGCTGAAGTTTGCTTTTTTCTTCAATCAGAATCTCCATTGCACACTCTTTCTGCTCTAATTGCTCCAATAAGGCTTTGTTCTCAGCTTTCAACTCCAAGTGCAGTTGAATTAGATGGTGCAATTTCGTTTCGAAATTCTTGAGTATTTTTTGATCCTTCTCAATCATAATTCACAAAATTCTGCACAAATATACGATTTAATTCTAACAAATCAAAAGAATGTTTGAAAAAAAACGAATTTTCGGCGAATTTATAATTTTGTTTTCTTCGCTCCTTTCGCAATTAGAATTACAGGGAACAGGTATTCGGCCATCCAACTCTCTGAATAACCTAACTTCTCGCGTAGATTACGGATCTCAAAAACCAGTGCACGTACGTCATCTTTCTTCCAATCTTTGTCGTGATTGGTGATTTCTAACATGGTTTGTTCAACCAGTTTGTAGAGCGTCTTCTTGAAAAGAAGCGGAATACGTATCTTAAATTGCATCAGTGATCCGATCGCTGTGATTAAATCGTTTGCAAATCCTTGAAATGAATAAAGATACGCCTGTACATCTTGTTGACGTTTACAGTTGCGCTTTATGCTAGTTTCTATTTCAGTAAAAAAGTTTGTAGTGAGGCCGTACTCCTCCATTAGCATTCTTTTTGCACGTGCCTTTTCTGCTATGCCCAACTTTCCTCGTTCGGTTGGAATTTTTAGGAGGCGCTTAAAGGTTGCCATATCGGGTGCTGCGTTGATGTTTGTAATACCTAAATTTACAACCATAACGGCTTGATAATAAACGCGAATAAGACTCATGTATTCCTCTACACGCGCTTGAACGGCTTCTTGTTTTTCTTCTCCTCTTTTCTTTAATTTATTGAATAAGCCCATACTTTATTTTGTCTGTTAGTGAATTTTCTCCGCAAAGATACATAAAAAATAGATTTTTCGCTAAATATTCTTCAAAAAAGTGATTGCTTTCTACTTGAAAATCGTATATTTGCCCCTTGAAAACCAGTTACTAATTTTCGAGGGATACAGAATATGACGCAAGACAAAATAGAGAACATCATAAAGCATTACCGATTATTAGCTGAACAGTCGGATATGCATAGCGAACAAGACTCATTTCGCTATCGCAATTTTGCCAACTTAATAGAGACGAATCTTGATTTACTGGAGGATTGCGAAACAGAAGAAGAGCTGTGGGACTTTTACAATGAACAGAGTAACGACGGTTTTGATTTGCTTTATAGCGATGAGTTTAATTAGCTAGCTTCTTTCTTTCAGCTAGATCATTTCCTTTGATCTCCTTGCTCAAGGTTGTCGAAAGGCTGTTTGCGCTCTTGATTTGAATCGACTATTTGAAAGTATTGTGTTGAAATAGAAGAAAACCCTATGACCAAAATGGTTATAGGGTTTTCTTTTTAAAGATGAGGGCTTTAAAACAATTTGTTCGTTTTATAATCGGGGAAAATTACCGATGGCTTAAATGTTTTTGCTTCTTCGAACTCCATAAGCGCGTAGCTCATAATAATCACCACGTCGTTTACTTGCACTTTGCGTGCTGCGGCACCATTGAGGCAAATTTGTCCTGATCCGCGCTGTCCTTCTATAATATACGTCTCAAAGCGCTCGCCGTTGTTGTTGTCGACGATGTGCACTTTTTCCCCGGGGATGAGGTTTGCAGCGTCCAATAAGTCGGCATCAATGGTAATGCTACCCATGTAGTCGAGGTTTGCTTCGGTTACGCGGGCGCGGTGAATCTTCGATTTAAGTACTTCAATCATCATAACTATTGGTTATTTGTTTTTGTGGAGTTTAGAGCTCCGTTTATGCCTTATAGGCAATGTTATCAATTAATCGCACTGACCCACAGTGCACAGTGATGCAACCTTGTATTTTTGCGGTTTCCGTCCATTCGCTTATTCTTTGCATGGAAAGTGCATTTACAATCTCGAAATATTCAAGAGTTAGTCCGGGTGCTTGGGCAATGCATTGCTCTACGTATTCCTTTGTTTGGACTAAAGAATGCTTTTCGGCATAATTCAAGCTTGCAAATAAGGTTTGCGAAATAGCGAGTGCTTGTGTGCGTTCGGAAGAGGAGAGCAGGGCGTTCCTTGAGGAGAGTGCCAGTCCATCAGCCTCACGAACAATGGGGCAACCAACAATTTCGAGAGGTAAATGCAGTTGATGAACCATCTCTCGGATGATAGCCAATTGCTGGAAGTCTTTTTCTCCGAAATAGGCACGATCCGGATTTACGAGATCGAAGAGACGGCTTACAATTTGCGCCACTCCATTGAAATGCCCCGGGCGACGTGGTCCTTCCATTACAGTATCCAGTGGAGCAAAACTAAATTGTCGTGTATCCGGTTCCGGATAAACTTCTTCTACCGAAGGTGCAAAAGCAATATTCGCTCCCGCGCACTCAAGCAACTGGCAATCAGCCTCTAGTGTACGAGGGTATTTTTGCAGATCGTTCAAATCGTTGAATTGAGTTGGGTTCACGAAGATGCTTACTACGGTTACGTCGTTCTCTTTTGCAGCGCGTGTAACCAAAGAGGCATGGCCCGCATGGAGTGCCCCCATAGTGGGTATTAAACCCACGCTTTTTCCCTCATTACGAGCCTTTTGCAGCAAGTTTTGAAGGTCGTTTGTCGTATGTACTACTTTCATTTTATTTGGAACACTTTCGAGTGTGTATTCAATTTCGGTTGCAAAATTACGCTTAATTTGTCGAATAATAAAGAAAATAATCAAATTATTGAGGAATAAAGTACGCAGAACCCATTTTTTTTTGTACCTTTGCCTCAATTTTTAGAAAGAACAAGTATTAGAATGAAAGCTAAGAAGGTGTTATTTATCACGCAGGAGATCGTACCTTATCTCCCCGCCTCACAGAAGGCTACCGTAGGGCGTACGCTTCCACAAATCGTACAAGAGTCAGGACGAGAAATCCGTACTTTTATGCCCAAATGGGGAGACGTGAATGAACGTCGTAATCAGCTCCATGAGGTGATTCGTCTTTCGGGTATGAATCTTATCATCGACGATACTGATCATCCCCTTATCATTAAAGTGGCTTCTATTCAAGCTGCTCGTATGCAAGTGTATTTTATAGATAACGATGATTATTTCCTCAACGTAAATAGTACAAGTAGTAATGAGAGTCCCACACAGGAAGAAAACGATAGCCGCGCTATCTTTTATGCCCGTGGTGTGCTCGAAACGGTAAAGAAACTACGTTGGACTCCGGAAATCATTCACTGTCAAGGTTGGATGTCGGCATTAGCTCCTTTGTATATCAAATGTGGCTATAAAGACGAACCTTCGTTTGCGGAATCGAAAGTGGTGTTTTCTCTCTTTGATGATGAGCTGATGCAGCCTTTCCCTGTAGATTTTCCGAATAAGATAATACATCGTGGAGTGACGAAAGAATGTTTTGAAGTACTTGGAGACGCTCCTTATTCATACAACTCTCTCATTAAACTAGCTCTTGAATACAGTGATGGGCTACTTCTACATACCGATAAAGTGTCGCAGGAAATTCTTGATTTTGCAGAGGAGAAAGGAATACCCGTGCATCATTTGGTAGATGGGGATGAAAACGCGCAATCTTGTGTCGACTTTTTTGATACCGTATGGTCTGCCGGAAAAGAAGAATAATATAGATGAAATAACTCAAAATAGGATTACCAACTTCTCAATTCGAATGAAACTAGTTTCAAATGTTAAATACTTCCTCGTTGCAATAGTTGCTATAGTAGGAGTTTCGTGTGACGACAATACCGATTTTATTGGTACCTCTTTAGTTGGAGGAACTGATTATATAAAGGCTGGTTCTGCTACTTTTTATCCTGCGAGCTTTAGTGTGCTGGCGGATACGGTTTATACAAAGAGCCCAACTGCCTATATAGGTAAGTATACTGATCCGAAATTCGGATTATTTGAATCGAGCTTCTTGACTCAATTTAATGTAGCGGAAGCTTATGAGATACCGAGCTTTAATAATTTTGTTCCGGATAATGGAGTAGAAGGGCTGTCGCAAAATAAATACGATCGTGCTTTAACACCTAAGCGTTTCTATGTAGGAGCACTTTATAGTAGCTACTTTGGTGATTCAACTGCTGTGGGACGTATTAATGTATATGAACTAAATAAAGATCTTTATGCTTCTGATGGAGTGTATTATTCGAGTCTAGATCCTAAAGATTATTATTCGACATCCAATCTTATCGGATCAGCGACTTACGCACCTACCGATCTCTCAATACCATCGGCAACGCGCGATTCAAATTATCAGTATGTTATTGTTGATTTACCAGTTGAACGTGGTCGTGATATCATAAAGCTCTATCAGCAATGTAAAAAGAGTGGGACAAATTTCCGCAAGAAATTCCTAAACGAGTTTAAGGGCATTTATGCAAAACAAATACAAGGTGATGGTGCTGTTTTATATCTTAAACAGATTCGCTTGTATTTTGATTTCGACACTTACAACCGCGACTCTCTGGGCAATGTATATCAAACGGTGAAGGGAAAAGATTCCATTTCAACTTCTGCCTTTAGCTTTAGTACGACGAAGGAAATTGTACAAGTAAATTCATTCCGAAATACCGTTCCTGCGGAATTGCTGAAAGATGATACTTGTTCATATCTGAAATCGCCTGCGAGCCTCTTTACTAAAGTTCGTATTCCGCTAAAAGCGATTTCTGATTCATTGATTGTGCATGGCGATAGTTTGAATGCTGTAAAAATAGCTTTCCCTCTGGATTCACTTTTAGCCCAATCTACCAAAATGAAAGGTCCTAGTACATTGCTAATGATTCGTGATACAGCTACGGTGAATGGCGTGTTCCATAACTATCAAAAAGATTTCTTTGCCGATAATAATTTACCTGATAGCCAAACGTCATACATCAGTTCTTTAAGCGATTATAAATATACCTTTAGTAACATAGCCGGACTATTTAAAGCTGCAGTTCGGGAATATGGAGGTGCAGCAAACTTGCCGGAATACCTTGATGTGTTATTGATACCGGTATCGCTTACGTATGATTCTTCTACTATAATTAGTGTGTCTCATAATTTTGAACCGGCTTATGCGCGTTTATTGGGTGGAGCGGATCCACAGAAAAAACGTTTGAAATTACAAATTTATTATAGCATCTTCCATTGAGAAGCGAAGATTTTTAGAAATAAAATTAAAAATTCCGAGTCGCTCTCTATATAAAGAGTGATTCGGAATTTTGTTCATTTTATGCTAGAGAATATAAGAACGAAAATGAAATCAAAATTTCAGTATAAGCGTGTGGCAATAAAGGTGGGTAGCAATGTGCTGACTCGCAAGGATGGTTCGCTCGATATTACACGTATGTCTGCATTGGTCGATCAACTGGCTGTACTTCATGAAGAAAAAGTAGAAGTTGTGTTGATCTCTTCGGGTGCCGTAGCTTCCGGACGTAGCGAGATGCGTATGGGGTCCAAATTAATGGATGCTTCGGGACGAAAATTAGATGCGGTTGAACAGCGTCAACTTTTTTCGGCTGTAGGACAAGCTAAGCTTATTAACCGTTATTATGAACTTTTTCGTGAACATCAGATTCCTGTAGGGCAAATACTTACCACGAAGGAAAACTTTGCTTCACGTCGGCATTATCTCAACCAGAGAGCTTGCATGAATGTGATGCTTGAGAGTGGAGTGCTACCTATCGTGAATGAGAATGACACCATTTCGGTCACAGAGCTGATGTTTACCGATAACGATGAATTGGGAGGTATGATTGCTTCGATGATGGATATGGAAGCCTTGATTATTCTTTCAAATATTGATGGGGTGTACGATGGATCTCCTTCTGCTCCTTCCTCAAAAGTGATTAGAACTGTAGAGCAAGGAAAAGATCTCAGCGATTACATTGAAACCGGTAAATCTGATTTTGGTCGTGGAGGTATGATTACTAAAACAAGCATTGCCCGAAAGGTCGCTGATGAAGGTATTGCCGTGATCATTGCAAATGGGAAACGTGATAACATCTTACTTTCTATTCTTTCTGATCCTGAAAACACGCTTTGTACCCGTTTCGTTCCTGCTCCAGAATCGGCATCAAGTGTAAAGAAATGGATTGCTCATAGCGAAGGTTTTGCAAAGGGAGAAATTCATTTGAACGCACAAGCTTCGGAGGTGTTACTTGGTGATAAAGCGGTTAGCATTTTACCTATTGGTATAACCAAGCTAATTGGCTCTTTCGAGAAAGATGATATAGTGCGTATTTATTCTGTTACAGGGCAGCAAATTGGAGTGGGGCGTACGTCTTTCTCTGATGCCGAAGCACAGGAGATGTTAGGGAAGCATGGACAGAGACCGATTGTCCACTACGACTATCTTTATATAGAATAAGTATGAATAGTGAACAGAATACGATAAAAGAGCAGGCTGCTGTTTTTTTTGAAGCAGCACAAAAGGCTTCGCGTACTTTAACGCGACTTGCTGAGACTGAAGTGAATTCTCTATTGGAAACTTTAGCCGATGCATTGGAGTGTGAAACTCCAGCAATTTTAGAGGCCAATAAGTGCGATTTAGCACGCATGGATGAAAATGATCCGAAATATGATCGGTTGCGCCTTACCTCTGAGCGCTTGAAGGGAATTGCCGACGACTTAAGAAATGTGGCTCGACTTTCGTCGCCACTCGATAAAATACTTTCTGAAACGATTCGCCCGAATGGCATGCGGTTGCGAAAGATTACGGTTCCTTTCGGAGTGATTGGCGTAATTTATGAGGCTCGTCCGAATGTTACCGTGGATGTGTTTTCACTGTGTTTTAAAACTCGTAATGTGTGTGTGTTGAAAGGCAGTGCCGATGCTGAGGCTTCTAATTTAGCTTTAGCAAAGGTTATTCGAAAGACACTTGAATTGCAAGGAATAACGCCCGAAGTGATCCAACTTTTACCTGCTGACCGTGCTTTCACTGTTGAATTACTCAATGCCCGCGGTTATGTGGATCTGCTCATCCCTCGAGGTAGTAGTTCTCTTATTAATTATGTACGTAATCAGGCTCATATTCCGGTTATTGAAACCGGTGCAGGGGTTTGCCATACTTACTTTGATGTAGCAGGCGACCTTCAAAAAGGAGCACAAATAATAAATAATGCGAAGACGCGACGGGTGAGTGTTTGTAATGCCCTCGATTGTTTGATTGTGCATCGCGATCGTCTCTCCGACTTGCCGACTCTTTGTAGGATGCTTGCGGAGAATAAAGTACGTATTTATGCCGATGTTGAAGCGGCACAAGCTCTTCTCGGAAATTATCCTTCCGAATTATTGAACCCGGCAACTCCGGACAGCTTTGGCATTGAATACCTTTCGTATGCGATGAGCATTCGTACTGTGGCAAATCTGGAGGAAGCACTTGATCACATCAGCCGCTATGGACTTAAACACAGCGAATGCATTATTACTGAGGACGTTGAGGCGGCTACCCTTTTTCAGAAAATGGTGGATGCGGCTTGTGTGTATGTAAATGTTTCTACGGCATTTACCGATGGAGCACAATTTGGACTGGGAGCGGAAATTGGAATTTCTACTCAAAAGCTACATGCTCGTGGACCGATGGGCTTGGCAGAACTTTGTACTTATAAATGGCTCATTGATGGCGATGGACAGATTAGAAATAGTTAATTAATAACGATATAAAGAATACGACTATGAAGAAATTTACCTGTGTCCAGGATATTGGCGACTTGAAAGTTGCACTGGCAGAAGCTTTTGAAATAAAGAAAGATCGTTTTAAGTATGTAGAATTGGGGCGTAACAAAACGCTGATGATGATCTTCTTTAACAGTAGCCTTCGTACTCGTCTTAGTACTCAGAAAGCGGGTATTAATTTAGGTATGAATGTGATGGTGCTCGACATTAATCAGGGTGCTTGGAAATTGGAAACTGAACGAGGGGTGATAATGGATGGCGATAAGCCGGAACACCTGTTGGAGGCTATTCCGGTGATGGGGGCTTATTGCGATATTATCGGGGTACGCTCGTTCGCACAGTTTGAAAGTCGCGAGGATGATTACAATGAATTGATTATTGAGCAGTTCATTAAATATTCCGGTCGACCTGTATTCTCTATGGAGGCTGCAACCCGCCATCCATTACAGAGCTTTGCCGATCTTATTACGATTGAAGAATACAAGAAATCTCCACGTCCGAAAGTCGTGATGAGTTGGGCTCCGCATCCGAAAGCCTTACCACAAGCGGTACCAAACTCTTTTGCAGAATGGATGAATGTAGCCGATGTGGATTTTGTGATTACACATCCTGAGGGTTATGAGTTGGATCCTTCTTTTGTTGGAAATGCTCGTGTGGAGTATGATCAGATGAAGGCTTTTGAAGGAGCTGATTTTATATATGCCAAAAACTGGAGTGTGGCACAGGGAGAGAATTACGGAAAGGCTATTAATATGGATCGTACGTGGACGGTAAGCGAACGTCAGATGGCTGTTACCAATAATGCTTTCTTTATGCATTGCTTGCCGGTTCGTCGTAATATGATTGTAACGGATGAGGTTATTGAAGCTCCTACTTCGCTAGTGATTCCGGAAGCTGCTAATCGTGAAATCTCAGCTACGGTGGTTCTAAAACGTCTGCTCGAATCGCTCTAAATTTTTTGCTAGTTAGCACACCTTATTTAAAGTGTAATTCCTAGTATTTACAAGGAGACTGCAAAATCTGCTTCTAAATACTAGGAATCATTTTTTGCAAAAAAACGTCGATTTAGTGAAAAAGTTTGGAAAATTCGGAAATATAAGTTATCTTTGCGCTGTTTTGTTCCGCATCGCTCAATTCAGAGTGCCGGATTAAAAGGGAATCGGGTGTAAATCCCGGACAGTCCCGCTGCTGTGAGCTCTATAAGAGAGACTTGTAAAATCTTCAGCCACTGCCTTTATTAAGGTGGGAAGGCGACAAGTTCTTGGAGTAAGTCAGAAGACCTGCAAAACAGAGTCCAGACATACGATTCTCGAGGAAAGAATCTCGTCGAAGTTACAAGAAGCTATTAAAAAAGCCTCATGAGCCAAGTGCATTTAGCTCTCCTTTCAGGAGCGCTTTTCGGAATGTTGCTGCAGTGCCCTCCCTCTGTGAAGGCTACTGAGAATGTGCCTTATGGAATGTTCTCTTCAGATAGCATTTTTGAAAAAAGGAGCGAAACGAAAGTCAGCGAGTTGAACAATGTAGATGTAACCGCTCGTAAGGTTTCGCCTGATGTAACTTCTTCCACACCACTTCAAACGTTAGATAAAGCTGACATGCAACGTTTTGGCGCATTGGAACTTTCTGATGCGGTGAAGCATTTTTCCGGAGTACAGGTGAAAGATTATGGTGGTATTGGCGGTCTCAAAACGATTTCGGTACGGAGCTTAGGTGCGCAGCATACTGCTGTCAGTTACGATGGGGTTGCCATTGGTGACTGCCAGAGTGGGCAAGTTGATCTTTCACGTTTTTCGCTCGACCAGATTTCTAAGCTCACACTTTCCATCGGACAGAGTGAAGATATATATCAAACAGCCCGGATGTTTGCTTCGGCAGCAGCACTCAATATTGAAACAGAAGCCCCTTCTTTGAACGATGGCTCTTCTTCGCTTCAAACGACTCTTAAAGTAGGATCCTTTGGTATGGTGGCACCTTCTCTTTTTTACGTACGATCGTTGAATAACAGACTTAATATCTCTGCTTATGCTAGCTATTTACGAGCAGACGGGAATTATCCTTTTACGATGCGGAATGGGATTAAGTTGATCGATGATAAACGAAATAATAGTGATATAGAGACCTATCGCAGTGAGTTGAACCTTTTTGCAAAACTCTCTTTACGTCAAGATTTAAAGCTAAAAGCATATCTTTTTGATAGTGAGCGAGGGCTGCCTGGAAGTGTGGTTTATGATAATTCGTATGCTGCTGAACGCCTTACCGATCGCAACTATTTCGGACAGTTGCATTATGAAAATCGCTTTTCTAAAAAATGGAAATTGAAAAGTTCGGCTAAGTTCAATTATAGTTGGCAACGTGATTATTCACCTCAAACATCGGGGACTACTGATACTCATTTCCGACAGACTGAAAGCTATTTAAGTGCTACGCTTTGGGGCAATCCTATAAAAGGGCTCTCTTTTTCTTTGGCGCAAGATTTGATCTATAATAATCTACATAATACATTTACCAGTTGCCAGTTTCCGCAACGTTATACTTCGTTGAGTGTACTTGCTGCATCTTATGAGTTTTATCGTTTCTCGGTTTCTAGTTCATTGCTTCATACCTTAGTTACAGAGGAGGTAAAAGTGGGTACAGCTTCTCCTCGTAGAACACGTTTCTCTCCTGCATTTAGTTTGGGTTGGAAACCTTTTGTTGATTCTAATTTACATTTGCGTGCTTCGTACAAAGATATTTTCCGTTTGCCGACTTTCAATGATCTTTATTATACGCTTGTCGGGAATGTGAACTTAAAGCCGGAAAAAACCCGCCAATGGAATTTGGGAGCTGCATGGAGTGGTCGTTGTGGGGTGTTCGATTATCTTAGTGCTAGTATCGATGGTTATTTCAATCGTGTAGACGATAAGATTATTGCAATTCCTACTACCTTTGTTTGGAAGATGAGTAACATTGGAAAGGTGAAAACGTTAGGAGCCGATTTAAACTTGAGTGCGGAGGTACCGGTGTACGACAATTGGCGAATCTTTTTTACCGGGACCTATAGCTTTTGCAGTGCTCGGGATGTAACCGACCGTGAGGAACTAACTTATGATAATCAGATAGCTTACACTCCAAAACACTCCGGTACCTCTAGTTTGTCGGTTCAAATGCCATGGCTCACGCTAGGATATAATGTGTTGGCTACAGGCGAGCGCTATTTATCGTCGTATCATGCGAGCGATACTTATCTAAAAAGCTATACGGATCATAGTATTACTCTTTCTCGTAACTTCCAGTGGAAGACGCATTCTTTGCGATTGCAAGTCGATGCGTTGAATCTTGGAAATAAGAATTATGAAGTGATACGTTTTTATCCGATGCCCGGACGTAACTATAAATTAACTATAAATTATAAATTCTAAAAAAAGCTTATGCAGATGAAATGGTTGAAGGCGCTTCTTTGCGTCGTGGTGCTTGGCACTTTTACGGCTTGTTCCGATGATGATAACAATAAATTCTCAGTGGATCCTGATCCGTTAATATCGAATGCAGGAACTTATATACTAAATACTGGTGGTTGGGGGGCTAATAATGCTTCCTTGCAGCATTATAGTTTTAGTGATTCTACTATTAGTTCTGACCTCTTCGCCGCACAAAATGGTTATGGAATGGGAGACCTTGCTGAAGATATGGTAGAGTATGGTTCTAAAATCTATGTCACATTAAATAATTCGGCTAAAGTGGAAGTGCTTGATAGAAGTGGTAAAGTAATTCAAACAATTTATCCGACTAATGATGCTGGTGAAGCTGTAAAACCATGCTATTTGGAAGCTTACGCAGGAGCAGTTTATTTTACCAATTATGGAGGAATGGTTTCACGTATTGATACCACTTCTCTTACTATAACAGGCTCTGTAGTTGTTGGTGATCATCCAGAAGGGCTTGCGGCTGCTAATGGGAAACTATATGCAAATATTTCAGGTTATGGAAGTGGTACAAAGGTTGCAGTAATTGATGTGACTAGCTTTACTAAAACGAAAGAATTAGACGTGCTCCTAAATCCTTATACACAGTCGATCGCGGCTGATGATGGTTATGTATATTTTATTTCAAGCGGAAACTATGCGGGTTCTCCAAGTCTTACTGAAGCTCAATATATTTATAGTACTTTACAGCGGATTGATCCGAGTACGGATGTGGTGACTTCTATAGCTAATGCTTCGCTTATTGCAAATAGAGGTACAAAGATGTATTGCATCTATTCGGAGTATTATTTGCCAGCGCGTTATTCTATTTTTGAACTAGATCTCGTTACTGGGGCAAAAAAAGAATTGACAGAGATTATGCAGAAAGTTCCTAGTGCAAGTACTATTGATGTGAACCCATCGAATGGGGACATTTATGTGGCTAATACTTCTTACGCTGCTCCCAATACGATGTATGTGTTTAACAGTGATGGCACTTTTAAAACCTCATTCCAATGTGGCTATTATACGGCAGGAGCTTTCTTTGCGAAGCGCTAGTAGATGAATTTTATTTCAAATGAAATGCATAAAGGAAAACTGTTTTTCTTTTTTAGCCTGATGATGGTCTTGCTTGCTTCATGTGGAGGAAGCAAGACTTCTTCGCTTCTTCAGGATGGTGATACATTGGCTTTGTCGGATGCACGTAACCTATTGTTGGTGCATTATAAAGGATATACT
>Ga0302211_10000365_pt1 | contig 17068 bp, 11 predicted proteins | sample II_Fen_E3_3_FD_200234 | JGI IMG/M metagenome (GOLD analysis project Ga0302211, IMG submission 200234) | Peat permafrost microbial communities from Stordalen Mire near Abisko, Sweden - II_Fen_E3_3 | ecosystem: Environmental > Terrestrial > Soil > Wetlands > Permafrost | place: Sweden: Abisko... | reverse complement strand
TGATACTGGTTCCGCTGAGAGTCAGATTTCATTGTTTTCATACCGTATCTCGCATTTGACTGAGCATATGAAGGTCAATAGAAAGGATTATACTACAGAAAGAAGTCTAACCATTCTCGTAGGTAAGCGTCGTAGATTGCTTAACTACCTAAAGGATCGCGAAATCGAAAGATATCGTGCTATCGTTAAAACGTTAGGCTTGAGAAAGTAATTTCTCTGCAAAAAATTACGAAGGCCAGTATTCTCTGCGAAGAAATACTGGCCTTCGTTCTGTTTTATCCACAAAAAAGGTTATAAACCTTTGTCAATTAGCACACATTTACTAACTTTGCCCTCAAAATACACAAAATGAACGAATCTTTATTTTCAACTCTCCCTTATAAAGTTGCCGATCTTTCTCTTGCAGACTTCGGCCATAAAGAAATAGAGTTAGCCGAGTATGAAATGCCCGGTTTAATGGCGCTACAAAAGAAATATGGAGCGACTAAGCCTTTACAAGGAGCACGCATTATGGGCTCACTGCACATGACTATTCAAACAGCAGTATTGATTAAAACCTTGGTAGCCTTAGGTGCCGATGTACGTTGGTGCTCTTGTAATATTTATTCAACGCAAGATCATGCTGCTGCAGCGATTGCTTCTTTGGGAGTACCTGTGTTTGCGTGGAAAGGTGAAACCTTGGCAGAGTATTGGTGGTGTACCTTGCAGGCTCTTAATTTTGGTCAGGGTAAAGGCCCGAATATGATTGTAGATGATGGTGGAGATGCTACTTTAATGATTCATCTTGGAGTAGATGCTGAAAAAGAGTCCTCTTCTCTAGACAAGCCGGTTACCGCAGAAGATGAGATTGAATTAAATGCGATTCTTAAGAAAGTACTTGCTACCAATCACAATTATTGGCAGCCGATTGCAAAAGCAATGCAAGGCGTATCGGAAGAAACAACTACCGGGGTACATCGTTTGTATCAGATGATGGAGCAAGGCAAACTTTTATTCCCAGCTTTCAATGTAAACGATTCAGTAACCAAATCGAAGTTCGATAATTATTACGGTTGTCGCGAATCGTTGGCTGATGGTATCAAACGTGCTACCGATGTGATGATTGCAGGCAAGGTGGTAGTGGTTTGTGGATATGGTGATGTCGGTAAAGGTTGTGCGCATTCTATGCGTAGCTATGGTGCCCGTGTAATTGTAACTGAAGTCGATCCAATTTGTGCTTTGCAGGCAGCTATGGAAGGTTTCGAAGTAACTACTATGGAAGAAGCTTGTAGTCAAGGAAATATATTTGTAACTACTACCGGTAACATCGACATTGTGCGTATCGATCATATGGAAAAGATGCCGAGTCAAGCTATTGTTTGTAATATTGGCCACTTTGATAATGAAATACAAGTCGAGAAATTGAAGAATTATCCAGGTATCCAATGCCGTAACATTAAGGCGCAAGTCGATCAATATTTCTTCCCCGATGGGCACAGCATATTACTTCTTGCTGATGGCCGTTTGGTGAATTTAGGTTGTGCTACTGGTCACCCTTCGTTTGTGATGAGCAACTCCTTCACAAACCAAACTTTGGCGCAGATAGAACTTTTCAACAAGAAATATGAGATAGGAGTATATCGTTTGCCAAAGCATCTTGATGAGGAAGTAGCTCGTTTACATTTAGAGCGTATAGGAGTTAAACTGACTACGCTTACTCCTGAGCAAGCTGAATATATAGGTGTATCTGCAGAAGGTCCTTATAAAGCAGAACATTATCGCTATTAATTTTCGTCACGTTTACTTCGTTCAATAAAAATTAAAACTATGAATAATTTTTTTAAGAAGGCATGGCCTGATGTGGCAGCTATTGCACTATTTATAGTGCTTTCTTGTGCCTACTTCTATCCTTCTGCAATTGATGGTCGAGTGCTTACAGGTAGTGACCATACCGGCGGTGTGGGTTTAGGTGCCGAATTAGAGCATTACAAAGCTGAAACGGGAGAAACTGCACGGTGGACAAATGCCGGCTTTAGTGGTATGCCTACCTATCAGATTAACCCTACTTATCCTTCCGTATCTCTGCTTCGTGGTATCTCGGATGTTTATAAATTGGGACTCGGTGAATATGTGGGCTTGGTGTTTATCATGCTTTTAGGCTTTTATATTCTAATGCGTGCATTCAACTTTAAACCTTGGATGGCTGCTTTAGGAGCGATTGTTTGGGCCTTTTCTTCTTATTATTTTATTCTCATTCTCGCGGGTCATATCTGGAAGTTTATTACGTTGGCTTATATTCCTCCTACGATTGCCGGATTAGTGCTTGCTTATCGAGGTAAATATCTTTGGGGAGGATTGCTCACAGCCTTTTTTATGGCTTTGCAAATTCTGTCCAATCACGTGCAGATGAGCTATTATTTTGGCTTTGTAATGTTGGCTATGATATTGGGGTACTTTTTTGAAGCTTTGAAACAAAAACAACTTCCCCGCTTTTTTAAAGCTACTGGGGTTGTAATTGTTGCTTCACTTATAGGCGTAATGCTTAATACGACCAATCTTTATCACACGTACGAATATAGTAAGCATACAATGCGTGCAGCTAGTGAGCTAAAGAAACAGAATGCAACAAATCAAACCAGCAGTGGCTTGGAACGCGACTATATTACGCAATGGAGCTATGGTATCGGTGAAACTTTCACTCTTATGATACCAAATGCCAAAGGAGGAGCTTCAGTGCCGATGGCTGGTAATGAAAAAGCGATGAAGAATGCGAACCCTACCTACTCTAGTCTTTATCAGCAGATTGGCCAATATTGGGGAGAACAACCAGGTACATCCGGTCCGGTGTATGTAGGAGCTTTTGTCTGTTTCCTATTTATCTTAGGGTTATTCCTTGTGAAAGGTCCTATGAAATGGGCCATCCTTGGAGTCACAATACTCAGCATTTTGCTCTCTTGGGGCAAGAACTTTATGGGCTTTACCGACTTGTTTATCGATTACTTCCCCATGTATGCAAAGTTCCGTACGGTAGCTTCTATTCTGGTTATTGCCGAATTTACAATGCCTCTACTTGCACTTATGGCGCTTAAGGAGTGGATTGATCCTTCAAAGGAAAACCTGGGTAAAGCAGGGAAGCGTGAATTGAAACCTTTCTATATTAGTTTGGGGCTTACTGCGGGCTTGTGTTTCTTGTTTGCAGTGATGCCCTCTCTCTTCTTTGATAGCTTCGTTTCTTCGACAGAGATGAACGCCTTGCAGGCCGGTATACCCGCAGATCAACTTGGCTCTATTATTGCCGACCTAACTCATGTGCGTGAAGGTATCTTTACAAGTGATGCATGGCGCTCTTTCTTCATTATTATAATTGGAGCTGGACTTATGTTTGCTTATGCTAAGGGCAAACTTAAGAGCATTCCGTTGGTTGGAATAATTATTGCACTTTGTCTTTTTGATATGTGGGATGTAAATAAACGCTATTTGAATGATGGCTGTTTCGTAGAACCATCTACGCAAATAACTGTTCAAAAAACTGCGGCAGACGAACAAATTTTGGCTGATAAGAGCCTTGATTATCGTGTACTGGATCTTTCTTCTAATACCTTCAACGACAATAGCGCAGCTTTCTTCCATAAGAGTATCGGAGGCTATCATCCGGCTAAATTACGTCGATACCAAGAGATGATTGAATATCATATTACTCCTGAGATGAGCTACTTTTATAAAACGATTGCTTCTGCACAGGGAAACCCTTCTGCCGTATCTGCAGATTCAGTTCGTGTACTCGATATGCTCAATACAAAGTATGTAATTATTGGTCTTCAAAATGGTCAGAAAGCAGCGGTTCAGAATCCTCATGCTTTTGGAAATGCTTGGTTTGTAAAGCAAGTAGACTATGTGCAGACTGCTAATGAGGAAATTGAAGGTCTTTATCGCCTTGATCCACATAGTGTAGCTATTGCAAACGATCAATATAAAGCAACTTTGGGATCTACCACAAGTTATGCGCCTGATAGCACAGCGACTATTCAACTAGTAAGCTATGCGCCCAATAAATTAGTGTATCATACAAATACAAAAAGTGCACAAGTTGCACTCTTTGCCGAAATTTACTATCCAGATTGGCAAGCGTTTGTTGATGGAAAAGAAGTGCCAATAGCTTGTGCAAATTATATTCTGCGTGCTTTGCAAGTACCTGCAGGATCACATACTATTGAGTTCCGCTTCGATCCGCAGAGTATTAAGACGACAGAGACGATTGCTTATGTAGGTCTTGCACTTCTTCTCATTGGAGCGCTTGTAGGCCTTGGGACACTCTTCTTCAGAAAGAAGAAGAGTAGCAATGGAGCAGTTTAAATAGGACGTTACATTTAGTTAGTTTTGAGGCTAACTGCTACTATGGAAGACTACAAAAAGCAGATTATTTCTGTTTTTTGTAGTCTTTTCCAAATCGGATCAGATAATATAAAGCATGTGCACCGGCAAAAGCAAAGCTGAAAATGAGCCAACTTTTGCTTGTTTCCCATCCCACAGTCATTTGATGCCATAAGGATGTTAGTACACAAAGGAAGCTAAGTCCGAGCCCAATAAGATTTAATATTGTTTGCCCATGTCGGCGCTCTGTGCCTCCTCCTAGTTTGCTGTGTTTCACCCCATAGGCTGAATAAATGTCAATACCGATTAACATCCAAAGTACCAATCGTATCCACGTATCAGCGGGTAGAAAGAGCATTAGCATAAGACAAGTCAGAATACCTAATGCCGGAACATAGGGTACGAAAGGCACTTTAAAACCACGAGGTGCATCCGGTTGTGTTTTCCGCACCACAATTACCCCTGCGCAGACCAGTGTGAATGCAAAGAGTGTGCCGATGCTAGTCATCTCACCTGCAATGTTTGCAGGAATAAACGCTGAGAGTAGTGCAATCACTCCCATGAATAGCATGTTGCTACGGGCAGGAGTCCGATATTTATTGTGTAGGTGACTGAAAAACTTAGGAAGCAAGCCGTCATGGCTCATACTAAAGAACACTCTGCTTTGCCCCATCAACATCACTAATATCACACTCGCATAGCCCAATAGAATAGCTAGTACAATAGCACGATTCAGCCAAGGATAATCTGGAACTACCACTCCGTCAGGACCTGCTACTCCCATTTGACTGATAGCTGTAGCTACCGGTGCAATGCTTTCTAAGCCTTTGAATTTAGAATATGGCATAATCCCTGTCATTACGTGCGCAAAGAGGATATACAGCACTGTACATACAAGCAGTGAGCCCAGAATACCAATTGGCATGTTGCGTTTTGGGTTGCGTGTCTCTTGTGCCGCAGTACTTACCGCATCAAAACCAATGTATGCGAAAAAGACAATTGCAGCACCTCGCAAAATGCCTGAGATCCCATATTCTCCAAATACACCCGTATTTGCAGGAATGTAAGGTGTGTAATTATTTGTGTTGATATATTTCCACCCTAGTACAATAAAGCAAAGTACAACAGCTAGTTTTAGCGTTACAATCACATTATTAAAGAGTGAACTGTCTTTTGTTCCGTGTGCTAAGAGCAAGCTCATTAATGCTACAATAATAACAGCTGGTAGATTCATGATTCCTCCCTCACTCGGACAGTGTGTAAATGCGTGAGGCAATTCGTAGCCAAGTCCACTTAAGAATAAATTAAAATACTGGCTCCAGCTGATGCTTACGGTAGTTGCAGCAACCGCATATTCTAGTACCAAATCCCATCCGATAATCCAAGCGATAAGTTCTCCCATCGTAGCATAGCTGTATGTATAGGCACTACCTGAGATAGGCAACATAGAAGCAAACTCAGCATAGCATAACCCAGAAAAAGCACAACAAATAGCCGCAACTACAAAGCTGAGTGTAATAGCAGGCCCTGTATAGGTAGCAGCTACGCCCCCTGTCACGGAGAAGAGTCCGGCACCAATGATTACGCCTACCCCTAATGCAATCAGCCCAAAAGGTCCTAACACACGTTTCATGCTGTTGTTGCTCGTGTCATTAGCTTCTTTGAGAAGTTCCGCGATTGGTTTTCGTACAAATAAATTCATGTTTTATCCCTTTTAATTGTTCCTATTTAGTAAGCTCTGATCTATATTCAGCGGCAAAAATACATAAAAATAAGTATAATACGAAATTTTATCAATAGAAACAGTAGTTTTAATCGCAAATTGGGAAGAACTATTTCTTTCCCTATATAAAAAGAAATGATAAAAGGAGAGAGGATCTAGCAATCTGCTATCCTCTCTCCTTTTATATAAATAAAAATTGATTTCTTTTATTGACGATAATAAGCAAGTTCCTCTTCGTTAATACGATAGACAAACATAGCGTGTTTATCGACTTCACTTTCTGCCCAACGGATAAATACTTGAGCAGTCTTTTCAAACAGCTCAGCATTTTCACAGGCATCTTGTAATAGCAAGTGCCCCATAATGGTATAGGCAGCCATTTCAACCAATCGACGTGCAGTAAGATCAAGTAATTCTTGGCTTTTTGCTTCTGTGATTTTGTTGACTGATGCTGCGTATTTGCTAGTCATGTCGAGCAAACGATTGCGTAAAGGTTCCAAAGATTCGGTGCAAGGTTGTGCTTCGAATTCCTTTAACGTGTTTAAGTAAGACCCGTTAGTTGCATAACGAATGGCAGCCACTGTTTGCAATTGAGTTGTACCTTCGTAGATTGAAGTGATACGACAATCGCGATAGATACGTTCGCAGGCATAATCTTTCATAAAGCCCGATCCACCATGAATTTGAATACAGTCGTATGCATTCTGATTGGCAAATTCACTGCCAATGCCTTTTACAAGAGGGGTGAAAGAATCAGCCAATTTAGCGTAGCGTTTTTGCTCTTGGCGTTCTTCAGGCGTAAGCTTACGTTCCTTAGAGATATCATCGAGTGTTTTGTAGAGGTCTACATAACGTGCCGTTTGATAAAGTAAAGTGCGTGAAGAATCTAGTTTAGCCTTCATTATAGAAAGAATTTCTGCTACAGCAGGGAATTCAATAATTGATTTACCAAACTGCTTACGATCCTTGGCATACGCTAAAGCCTCATTGTAGGCTGCTTGTGAAAGGCCTACACTTTGTGCAGCAATACCTAGGCGTGCTCCGTTCATGAGAGCCATGACGTACTTAATAAGTCCAAGCTTACGGTCACCGCAAAGTTCAGCTTTCGCATTCTTATATACAAGTTCGCAAGTAGGAGATCCTTTGATACCCATTTTATTCTCAATGCGACGTACGTTCACACCGCCTTGACGTTTGTCATAGATAAACATAGAAAGGCCACGTCCATCTTTAGTACCTTCTTCCGAACGAGCTAATACAAGGTGGATATCGCTGTCGCCATTAGTAATGAATCGCTTTACGCCATTTAATAACCAGCAACCATCTTCCTCACTATAAGTAGCTTTGAGCATTACGCTCTGAAGATCTGACCCGGCGTCAGGTTCTGTAAGGTCCATCGACATTGTTTCACCGGCACATACGCGACTGATATAACGCATTTTTTGATCCTCGTCAGCAAATTCGTAGATTGTTTCAGCACAATCTTGTAATCCCCAAAGGTTCTCAAAGCCTGCATCTCCACGGCTCACAATATCTGCTGCCATGATGTACGGAACTACAGGGAAGTTCAGTCCACCGTAGCGTCTTGGCATTGCCATGCCCATTAAACCAGCCTTACGGCAAGCTTCCAAATTTTCAGAAGTGCCATTTGCATAGGTTACGCGTCCATCTGCACATACCGGACCTTCATGGTCTACACTTTCTGCATTAGGAGCGACCGTTTCACCTACTAGCTCACCTACAATTTCAAGCACTTTATCATAGCTATCCATTGCATCCTCAAAGTTTTGAGGTGCATAATCGTAATTCGTTTTATCTGCGTAATTGCGCTCCTTGAGCTCTACGATACGTTTCATTAACGGATGGTTCAAGTAATGCTTGAGTTCCGGAGTATCATTATAAAAATTAGCCATTATTTACTGTTTTTCTTATAGAACTTAATCAATTTTGGAACAACTTCCTCTACCGTGCCGTTAATCACATAATCGGCAATGGTATTGATTGGAGCATTTGGATCATTATTAATTGATATAATCATAGAGCTTTCTTGCATACCGGCAATGTGCTGAATTTGGCCAGAGATGCCACATGCGATGTAGAGTTTTGGACGAACGGTTACACCCGTTTGACCGATTTGACGATCGTGGTCGGCAAATCCGGCATCAACTGCGGCACGACTAGCACCTACTTCACCATGAAGTTCTTTTGCCAAATTGAATAGTAATTGAAAATTCTCTTTCGAACCTACTCCGTAACCACCGGCAATTATAATGGGTGAACCTTTTAAGTTGTGATCAGCTTTCTGAATATGACGCTCAATAACTTTTACAACAAAATCAGCGTCGGTAACATAATCGCCTATCTTGTGTTGAATCACTTCCCCTTTGTAATTTGGGTCGAGTATTTCCTTTTTCATTACCCCTTCGCGAACGGTAGCCATTTGAGGGCGGTTGTCAGGGTTGATAATCGTAGCTACGATGTTTCCACCGAAAGCAGGACGAATTTGGTACAAAAGATTCTCGTATGTTTTGCCTTGCTTCTTATCCTCGTGAGGCCCAATTTCCAATGAAGTACAGTCGGCAGTTAAACCGCTAATTAAGGCCGATGATACACGAGGTCCTAGGTCACGTCCAATAACTGTTGCTCCCATCAATGCGATTTGAGGTTTTTCCTCCTCGAAGAGTTTTACCAGAATAGCAGTGTGTGGAAGTGAAGTATAAGGATAGAGATCCGGCGCATCGAATACATGCAGTTTGTCTACACCATAAGGAAGCACTTGGCTTTCAATGCCTGCAAGATTTGAGCCGATTGCAATAGCCTCCAATTGACAGTTCAACTGATTGGCCAATGAGCGACCCTTTGTGAGCAACTCCTGGCTGACTTCAGCCACTGTTTGCTCTTCTATTTCGAGATATACAAATAAATTGTTCATAATGTTTCCTTATCCAATAGTGTGGTTATCCAGCAGTTCAACAACTAACTCCTCTACATCGTCATCGCTACCCGTGAGAGCTTTACTCTCTTTGGATTGGAATACAATATTTTGAATCGCTTTAACCTTCGTCGGCGAACCGCTAAGGCCACATTGTGCGAGGTCACCGTTTACACAGCTAACGCTTAACTCAGGGATGCTTAAGTATCCTTTCTCGTAAAGCTCAGGGAAAGCCAGCCCTTCTTCTTTTTGCTCAGTAGCCGTTTTAGCGTATTTGTACTTTTGTACCAATTTTGCATTACGTGGGCGGCAAGGAGCTGCAGAACCATTCACGGTGAGTACGATAGGAAGTGGGCCTTCTACCGTTTCTATGCCACCGTCAATATGACGTTTTACAGTGATGCGGTTGTTTTCTACTTTTAGAATTTCTTCGGCATAAGTGATCTGCGTCAATCCAAGCTTCTCAGCTACTTGAGGGCCTACTTGTGCGGTATCTCCATCAATAGCTTGGCGTCCGCCAAGGATGATATCGTAATCTTTTATTTTACGAATAGCCATAGCTATGGCATACGAGGTAGCCAATGTATCGGCACCAGCAAAAGCACGATCGGTAAGTAGATATCCGGTATCTGCTCCGCGGAAGAGACCTTCGCGGACGATGTCGGCAGCGCGACCGGGACCCATAGTTAAGATAGTTACGGTAGAACCGGGATGTGCGTCCTTCAAACGGAGGGCCTGCTCAAGAGCATTTAGGTCCTCGGGATTGAAGATCGCAGGGAGGGCAGCACGGTTAATAGTGCCATCTTCTTTCATGGCATCTTTTCCCACGTTACGTGTGTCGGGTACTTGCTTTGCCAATACTACAATTTTCAAACTCATTGTTATTCTTTTTTTTTAAAAGAGATTAGTTACATGAACTGTTTTTTATAAACGTGGCAAATGTACACATAATCTCTCAAATCGCCAAACAATTGCGCACAAAAAAAGGAACTGTGCAGAAGGAAGCTAACTTACCATTCCTCTAATGGATCATTTAGCTTCTTCGTTAATCGCTGGCGTCGCATGCTCGGAGTATTCTTTTGCACACACATCATTCGTGCAATATCTACCGGGCGTATTCCGAGTTTAAAGAATATGCAATATAATAAATCATCTAAGCTTAGTTTAGGATACTCTTCACGCAGTCGATCCGCATAGTTTTCGAAGCAAAGGTTTGCTAACGCAATCAGCTCATAGCTATTTTCTTCTTTGATAAACAATTTTTCTGCTGCTGCTATTTTCTCTTCGCTAAGATCTCCTTCATGTGGAATCATATTGGCTGGGAATTTACCATAGAAATAATTCTTACGGTATTCAAAATCGCGATGAGTAATTTCTTTCTTCTGTTCTTGTAATTGCATTTGTGCAGTCTGCAAGTTTTCTCTTATTTTTTCTAGACTCTTTTCCTGCTCTGCAATTTGCTTCATTCGCTCTTTCAGATCCTTTTCTAATTGCATGTACTTTTCGAACTGAACTCGTTCTTCTTCCCTAGTATGTTCATCTCTTTTGAATTCTTCAGTTCGTTTGCTCAATAGGCTATTGAGTCGTTCCAACATTACATCGTAATAGTGGTGTAATACATAAGCTAGAGAACCGCATAAAGCCAATACAAGCACAGCCAAGGCTATGAATATCAGTTTCTGTCTACTTTCGTCTTTCTCTTGCTGAGTGAAGTATTGCCTTGCTTTTTCTCCACGTGAAAGTTCTCTGAAAAATTGAGTTTGTTGGCGCTCTAAGCTATCACGCCAAAAGAGATGTTGTTGCAAATAGTTCGTTTTCTCACTCGCTACTCCATTTTTGCACATATCAGCTAAGCAACGATAGGATTCAGTACGGAGATATAAATCATTATGCTGTGTCAGATTTCTCAAGATCTTTGCGACAGATTCTGTTTGTAGCATTTCTTTTTCAGAAAGCTTTGTTCTTTTAGCAAGCACATAGGCTTTAGCAATAGCCGCTTCTTCGTACAAATAGGGCAGCGGCAAATCTTTCTTTTTAAGTTTTTGTGCCTGTACTAGTGCTTGACTAAAATAACGATCAGCCTCCTCTTCATCATGTTGCAATAAGGCGATTTCTCCTAGCCTTTGATTAGCAAGGCAGATTCGTTTGGTTATACCATGTTGTGAAGCAAAATCTAATAGATTTTTGAAACACTCTTTGGCTTGTACGTATTCTTTTCGAACTTGTAAGATTCTTCCTTTATGTGCTATTGCCTCCGTCCATATATCTAGGCTGTCTTTTTCTTCATAACAAGAACTGATTAATGAACTATAATCACTTAAAGCGTCATCTAAAATTAGCTCATTTTCTTCTTTAATAGTTTGTTCTAACATGGCAGCATGCCAACGTTCCTTGTTTTCATGTTTGCACGAAAACAAGGAGAGAATGCAAAAAGCATAGAGTAAAGAGTATTTCATAATTGCTTGTTTAAATGCCTTATAAATTTACTAGCTTCATCCAAATTGTTTTTATAAATAAGCGTATCACCTTTAAGAATTCCTACATATACAAGTCCTTTATGAGCATGTAGCTGCTTTCGTGTAGCGACTGGATTCTTATCCAGAAAAATAGGAATCTGTAAACCTAAATCGTTATGTAGATGAAACGGATTTTCCGCCTTTGTAGTATCTGATGCAATAATATAAAAACAAAGATTATTACGTTGTGATTCGCTCCAATAGAGTTTTTCAAAGTTCTGTAACTCATTTTGTTTGCTATTATCACTATATTCCCAGAGAAAAAAAACCTGATATTGTTTTTTTAAATTACGTGGAACAAGACTCTCTTTTTTATCATTATAAAAAGAGAAAGAGACCTTCTGTTGAGTTTTTCCTGTAAAACTATCATAACATAGCCAGTTATAAGTAATTCGACTGAGATATAAGGAAGATACGATGCAGAGTATTGAGCTAAGTATTCCAACTTTTACAAAATTTTCTTTTGTTTTTAGAAAGCAGAATATACCGCCAATAAAAAGTCCCACAAAAGCATTAAGAAGCTCAGAAAAAGACCAAGAGTAACTTTGAATAAAAATATCCCATTGCATTCCAATAGTAAATAAGATGGCAAAAGAGGATAAAATACCTAGTAGAACAGATAGTAGAATGCTTTGTCGACTAGTAAATTCTTTGCAGCGGAAGTATCCTATAATAGTAATGCCCGCAATACTAGTGATAAGCAAAAAAGGTTTAAGTCCTTCTATTTCGTATATGAAAACTCCGTTTGTGAGAAAAATAAGCTGGATATCGGTAACTGTGATCAGAAATAAAAGATAGAGTATTCGTAATCTTCTCCCCAAAACCAGAAAGAGAATTGTTCCTATAAAATAGAAGAGATGGGGGGCATAGTAAGATGTGATATAATCTATGACATGTCCCCATCCCTCTAAAAGAAAATCTCCCAAAGGATATGCTAAGCATAGTAAGGTGCATATTACAAAATATTTTAGTCGATTCATTTCTTCTATTTTTGAGATCTAATTACCTTTCTTTCCATTACAAGAAACAGCTCTCAATGGACCACAATTATATCCTCCCCCAGTACATCCTGTTTTACAACCTCCATCCATCGTAGTGTTGCAATCACATGTATTTGGTTTCACTGTTTCTGCAACTGTCTTAAGTCGCATACTTTTCATCAATTCAATATCTCCATCTTTATTTACTAAACGGTTCCCGGTATAGCAAATGGCATAGACTTGTTCCTCACTCCAGTTTAGATTGTATATAGCATCTCTTTTCCATGTCCTTACAAATTCTTCATAATTTGCAAGATTTTGTGGATCAGAAATATATTCAACCTTAAAGAAATCAGGTCTTTCATCAAGATAAGTGTACAATTTATAAATGTGGTCAGCCTCTTGTTCTGTCCAGTCTAATTCTAACGTCTCGCGAATTTTGTCTTTCCAAAAGAGCATCTTCTGATCTGCTGTAAATGCACTATAAGCTGTATTCTTGTAATTCTCATCCAACTTAAGCCATGTTTCACGTTGCATAGAGCGGATGCCGCTTATGTTTTTATGTGCCCAATTGTTGAGCTGCTTATTGCAGCTGTAAACTTCTTCTTTCTCATTACTGCAGCTGCATATTATTGCTGCAAACGATAAAATCGTAAGGATTTTTTTTAGTTTCATTGTTAAAAATATTACTCGTTGTTGTTATTTTGTTTACTTGTTTAGATCTAAAATTACTGTATTCCGCAGACTTTTTACTTCTGGTGAGTTTATCTTAATCGGTTTGTTTAATATTTCTTTCCCTAATTGCTGCTCTTTTAATGTCTCCCCAGTCTTTTTATACATGAAATAGAGCTCGTTTAAAGGTGCAAAACGGTTTGGACACATCAGAGCTGCTTCTGTGTAACGTGCTTCTGCTTTTTTATATTCCTTACTTTCGAAATAACTATCTGCCAGCAATAGCTGTAAGTCATAATCTGCATACTGTTTTTCGCATTCCAAGGCCACTTGAATGCTTTCTTTATAATGCCCGGCTACATTTAGTTCGGCTGCATAATTGTATAGAAAAGTGGGCTTTCGCCACAATTTCTCTTTTAGATTTTCATAAATGGGGAATGCCTCTTCACCTTGACCGCACATGGATAAGTCGCTGATTCTGCACCACTCCATTTCTGCCATCATTCGTTGAACCGAAAAGAAGGAAGCCACACACAGCAAGAAACTTGCGATAAGCAATCCCGCCTTTTGAATTTGCAACTTAAGGGGATAAGCATTATACAAAATAACGGCTATTGCTCCTACAAAAAGAATCCATGTAAAAGGATAGAAGAATGGATATGAGAAAAGAGAGAAAATCCCAATTGCGAGTAAGCATCCCATTGCAGTATTGGAGCTAGTAGAAGGGCATTTGCGCCAAGCGTTAATTAACAAAACAACGAGAACAAGAAGCACAATGCCCCCCACCAGTCCATATGAAGCAATTATTTGTAAGTACTCATTAAAAGGCCATTTTACATTATCTGCAAGTGGAGCGAAGCTATCTTCAGGATGTTGTGCAAAATGCTTTGCCTGAAAAAGCATGTAGTTCGCTTTAAATCCGCTAGGTCCATAACCTAATAGAGGACGTTCCTGAATCATTTCACAGGTACATTTCCAAATAAGCATTCTACCGTTTGATGAGTCCTTCTTATAAAAATAGAAAAAGCAAAGCAGCAGTGCTACTATTGTGGTAGTTGCTAGCAAAACAATCTTTTTTCGATTTCTGCTTGTATAGAATATGTATGCCAACAGCACTCCTACGATTGTGAGCATTCCTGTTCGTGAATCTGAAGAAACGATCCCCGAAATAAGAATAATTCCTGCAATTACTCCTATTGCTCGTAAAATTCGTCGTTTTGTTTGCCAAAGAGTAAAGCAGAAAGGAAAAGAAAAAGCCAAAGCCGATGCGAATCCGGCTGGATTGTCGAAACTACCTACTACTAACGATCTATACGGTGATGACGAATATCCAAAAGCTTGTGATAACCCATATACTGCTTGTAAACTACTAAGGGTTAATATAAGTAAAGCTACTTTATTAGTAGTTGGCAGTAGCTCTTCTATATTTTTTTCTGTAAAGCGTTGTATAATTGCTGCTATTATAAAGCCTATAGTAATTGTAGGAAGCAATAGATACCATTTTGCTGAGAACTCAGCATCTACAAATAAGCTAGAGGTGCTCCAAAGAGCCCCTCCAAAGAGGATCGATAGCCAGAATAAAGCAGGAACAGATTTCATTTAACTGTTTTTGTTAGCTGAAGTATTAATGTAATATAGTGTAAAAAGAGAAACGACGAAACGGGTGAGGAATAATCAAACGCAAGCCTTATGAAGTACTAATCGAACTTTCCCTTCATTATTGCAATAAAAAGTAGTTATATAATTTTCACTTAGAGTATTATTATTATAGTTCACCGTTAATGTAACCTCTTGACTTCCCAAAATGTAAGTTGCTTTATCACTCGAAACATTAGTTGTGCCTGATGTAACACCATATCCAAAGATTCCAGACTGAACAAAACAGCGAACTCGATATTCAGCTTCCGGAGAAATTTGCCAAGAGAAATAGATGATCACACTGCATATTTGAGTTTTAAATTCTGCGTCTTTTTTTATTGAGTAAGTAAAAGTTGCAGCTTCATAAGCATGCCCATTAAAAAAATTAGTGGACGTTTCATTGTTTTCGCATGACATTATGTAGTGCCCAGATTCCTCTTTTCTGATTTTTGTAAGGTTGAAACCATTGTTGCTTAATTCATCAACGACTGATTTAATTTCCTTAAAGCTACTAATGTTTTCCTTACCTGAAGCCATTTTTAACGTGATGCCTTTTCTTATTGCATAATCTTGTAGTTCATGCTTTTGCGATTCTGTTAAGATTATAATATCTCTATCTGCTTCTTTTTTTATAAGCAGTGCCCCTTCTTTTTCACAAGAACAATTAATAATTTGTTTCATATTCTTATAATTTAATTGCTGTTTAAATTTTCCTTTGATTTGAATAGAACCAAGAGATCAGCCATTTTTTTGTTTTGGCAACTCTTACCCATGAGTGGTAAAATTCTGTTTGCAAAGTACGGCATTTTTTTTGAAAATGCAATTATAAGAAGGTTCACAAATTAGGGATTCGGTATACTGCTTATTTGCTTGATTTATAGTTATTTATGTTTATATTTATTTCTTGTGACACTCACATTTTTGGTTTTAGGGCATTACCACCATATTTGTTGACCATTCTCGTAGGTAAAAATGCGCTCCTCTGTTCCCTTTGTAATATTACGTAATAAGAAGAGCGCATTGGTGGGAGCTTCCTTATAAATTAGGTGTGATTCGAGTGTACCTATTTGACGGCCGAGTGATTGCCAATCTTGTTTATCCCAATAGAAGAGTTCATAAGTTTCATTCTCACGAATAAAATTATCATCATTGCGAGGCAGATAATAAATTTTTGAGATATGCACCGGCTTGTTGAATTTTAAACCTACCCATGCCCAATTACCTTGTGAGGCACTATAGTTTGTGAGCGGATTACCATCGAAAGCATATTCAGGTGTATTTCCCCATCGGCCTTTGTCGGTCGACATAATACTGTCGGTCGGCAATCTATTGCCCGCTTCATCAAAAAGGACAAGTTCTGCAATGTTACAGTTCGAATGTGGAGCTAAGAACCGAAAATAAGAATATTTTCCTTTGTACTTAGGTTCCACTTTTTCAAAGCAGTTTTCCGGTCGTTTCGTGATTGTATAAAGAGTGAGGGTATCAGTAAAATTAGAGTTGTTTGCTACTTGAAATTGTCCACCAAGAATAAAATCCGCACAATCTTCCAGATTCTTTGAACTCCGATATTTACGTGTAAGACGCATCGTCTGCTTCTTTTTGAAATTGGGTTGCAGCACTATATTTTTTTCCAGTTCACATAATATAGGATACTCCATTGGAATTGTGGTGTCTATTTTCCCGTTATAAAAAACAGGCAAGTATACACACCCTTTACCCATATCTTTGAATGTAACTTTTCCATCTTTTTTCTCTCCCCATTGCACGATGCTCCATCCCGCATTATCGAAAGCTCCAAGATATGCGAAGCGTGAATTGTTTTTTATTTCAGGGAAAGGAGTTACACATAAGTCTGTTACTTCTGCATATTGTGAAGTGACATCCTTTATACATGGAGTATTGAAAAGAGGAGGAATAATCTCATCTTTTGCAAAGAAATAGAGCGATTCTTTCTGTATTTTGTATGTCTTTCGATATACTTTAGGAATGACCTCCTCATAAATACCGTATAGATGCGACCCTGGTATCTTGTTTACAGTGAACGGATGTGGCATATCTTCTCTTGGAAGGAGCACGTTCCACTCATGCCCCATGGAGCGGCGTGCCCATTGTGGTACAAAATCTATTGCAACCGGTATTCCGCAGGCACGTGTGGCGGCCAGACCTTGGTTCGAATATTCTCGGCACGATCCACTTTTCATTGTATCCAGCATGGTAAGTGGGAACTCAGGCATGAAGCTTGAAGGAATATAAAGAT
>Ga0302211_10000364_pt1 | contig 17070 bp, 12 predicted proteins | sample II_Fen_E3_3_FD_200234 | JGI IMG/M metagenome (GOLD analysis project Ga0302211, IMG submission 200234) | Peat permafrost microbial communities from Stordalen Mire near Abisko, Sweden - II_Fen_E3_3 | ecosystem: Environmental > Terrestrial > Soil > Wetlands > Permafrost | place: Sweden: Abisko... | reverse complement strand
CTGCATAAAGAATATAATCATTTTTGGAATAGCAATCGCAAAACAAAGGCAAAGGCATTGGGATTAACTCCTTTACAGGTCTCTACGCTCGCTTCAATAATAGATTCAGAGACTGCTTACGATCCCGAAAAGCCTTCTATCGCAGCACTTTATCTCAACCGCTTACGCCTTGGCATGAAGCTGCAAGCTGACCCAACGGTTATTTTTGCGGCAGGTGACTTCAGTATTCACCGCGTAGGAGGAAAGTTATTGAAGAATCCTTCCCCCTACAACACCTATCAGCATGAAGGTCTTCCTCCCGGCCCTATTCGTATCCCGTCCATTGCAGGTATTGATGCAGTGCTGACTCCCGATTCACATCCATACATATATATGTGTGCAAAAGAGAATTTCAGTGGCTCACACAATTTTGCAATGTCACTAGGCGAGCATCGAATTAATGCAAATCGCTTCCAACAGGCACTAAACGCACGGAATATCCGCATGGGAAAATAAAAAGCTTGCTATAAATACACAATAAGAAAAGGTATGAACAAATTCATACCTTTTCTTATTGTGTATACTTCTTTTACAAGACTTATTTAAAGAATTTATCCAGTTCCTCTTCTTTCTGAAGATAAAGAATTGTTTTTCCATCAGGAGTGTGATTCTGCAATGGACAAGCAAAAAGTGAATCAACCAAACGTGTCATTTCCTCCACACTAAGTACCTGACCATAGACTATTGCAGTGCTACGAGCCATAGTAAGTGCCAATTCATAGTGCACCTTTTCGGTAATTGCGCTCCCCGACTCCATGGCTGCATGCAACAAGTCGCTTACCAATCGCGTTGGAGGGATACCTTCTATTCCACCAGGAGCAGCACTCAAAGAATAGCTTCCCCCGCCTAGATCGGATAAATCAAATCCAAGTGTACGAAGTTCAACCTCTATCTCTTTCAAGAAAGCACTTTCATGTGGAGACAATTCGATGATTTCCGGAAAAAGAAGACGTTGAGAAGTACCCTTTTGCTGAGCCAGTTGCTTTTTATACTGCTCAAAAAGAACTCGAATATGTGCACGACGCTGATCAACGAAAAGCAATCCGGATTTCACAGAAAGTAAGATATAACGCCCTTTTATCTGAAATGGCTGATATCCTAAATCGACAGGCGAAGTTGTTGCGCCAGGCCTTAGATTCAAAGAAGCACTTTCATCACTCGAACGAAGAGATTCTCCATCTGCCTCCATACCTTCATAAAGAGGAAAGGACGAATCGTTCGACATTCCCTTTTCTACCGATGGATATAACGCCTCCCATTCATCAATCTGTCGCGACGGTCTATACGAATTTGCAGAATTCTGAAATGGATTGTAAGAGAGGTCGTACTCTACCGTCGGTTCAAAGGCAGAGGAACTTTTTGCGCCACTTTCAAAAACAGGAATCTGAGGCATGTCGTCAGTATCAAAATCTATTTGCGGAGCAGCATCATATTTGCCCAACGATTCTCGTACAGCAGCAAGAATGATTTGCCAGATAGCAACCTCATTTTCAAACTTTATCTCCGTTTTTGTAGGATGGATATTGACATCAATATCACCTGGAGCGACCTCTAAATAGAGGAAATAGGGAACCTGTTCGCCTACCGGAATTAGTTTCTCATAGGCCTCCATTACCGCCTTATGAAAATAAGGATGACGCATGTAGCGATTGTTCACGAAGAAAAATTGCTGCGCCCCTTTCTTCTTCGAAGAGTCTGGTTTACCTACAAATCCAGTAATATTAATCAGTGAAGTTATAACTTCCACCGGAAGAATCTGCTGATTCAAACGTTTTCCAAAAACCTGAGCGATACGTTGACGAATATTCCCTTTTGGAAGATTAAAAAGCTCTTGCTCGTTCGATATTAAACGAAAAAAGACTTCAGGATGAACCAAAACAATTCGTTCAAACTCTGTAAGAATATTGGAAAGCTCAGTATGATTGGTTTTTAAAAATTTCCGTCGAGCAGGTATATTATAAAAAAGATTCTTCACCGAAAAGTTGCTTCCAATCGCACACGAAACCGTTTCTTGCTTCTCTACTTTCGAACCAGCAATACAAAGCATAGTACCCAATTCCTCCGAAGCCATTCGAGTACGCAATTCCACTTGAGCTACTGCAGCAATTGAAGCCAAGGCTTCTCCACGAAAACCCATCGTAGTAAGCGCAAATAAATCGGAAGCCTCTCTAATCTTTGAGGTAGCATGGCGTTCAAACGAAAGGCGTGCATCGGTATGCGACATTCCCTTTCCATTATCGACTACTTGAATCTGAGTCCGCCCTGCATCTACTATAATTATTTGAATTTCAGTAGCCCCTGCATCCACAGCATTCTCTACCAATTCTTTAATTACAGAAGCAGGACGCTGAATTACTTCACCAGCCGCAATTTGGTTAGCTACGCTATCAGGAAGCAATCGTATAATATCGCTCATAAGAATTCTTTGTTAATTAGCAGGAACAACCTTTTGAGCTGGAACTGGTTTTGGGGTTGGAGGCATTTTGTTAGTTGGAAGAGATTTTGCATTATTCTTAATTGTTTTCTGCAAGCCTCTATTAGGCAACGGCATCGGCTTACGTATTTTATAAACCAACTCCGAACCTTGTTTCTTCCCACGCCAATTGAAAACATCTTCCTTATTCAGGGGTCGTACATAATCGAACCATCCAAAATTATCCAGATAAAGTGATTTATTCGGTATCATAAGCATCGGATAGAACGAGCCAGTGCTCCTTGGCGTCATACGCATACGATGAATCTTCTTGTTACGCATCCAGAGAACTAAAAAAGACGATTCGCTATAATTCATACCCATCATATCCTTCTCGCCATTCTTTCCACTATCTTCAGGATAATAATTTAGTTTCACGTTGCCAGTCACCTCCAAATGTTCCAATGTACCACTAGCAAAGAAAAATTCCATCTTATTTCCTGCAGTTTGATTGTAATGAATTGAATCCTTCTGCGCTACCGAAAGAGCTTGATTGATAATTTTTACACGATCAATAGTACTGTCATTAAAGAAAATATGCACCTCCTCACCCAACTGTTGTTGCTGCTGATTCCACAAAATAGGATCTTTATAAAGACGCATACAACTATCTGCAGAAGAAAACATGAGAGAATCGCATACCGCCTGAAAATCTTTTTTATAGATACGGACCTTATGATAGGCATGCATCTGACGATAAGCGCTATCCGTCCGAGCTCGAAAGGTTATCAGTTTCATTGTGTCGGCATGCATATAGATTGAGTCTCCTTGCGAATAATCTGTAGCCAAAGCATGCCCTGTAGCCAAAGCAGAATCTTTTAATTGATTATAATACAAATAGCCACCCTCCAAAATATTTTTACGAACAGTGTCGGTTAAGATTGCATTACTATGAGCAATGCAATATCCCGCGGCACGATTGTAGAATACAGTATCCCCACGTAACGTTTTTCCGTTATCAGTAAACAGAAGCGGGCGATTCGTTAATTGTGACTTATTAGTATGCGTATTGTACCAACCCCGATCGGCCACAATATGATTATCTCTACTATCAATTTTCGAAGGACCTACAATTCGAGCCAATCCAGAAGCTGTATTAAAATGAAGTGTATCAGTAGAAAGCGTGTATTGAGGATTCGCCAATTTTACACCATAAAGGAATTTAGAATCTTTAGTCGAAGGACAAAATTGTCCCCATTCCGAAGTGAGAATATTTTTCGATTCAAGCATTGTACCTCCCTCAAAGTAATAAGCCAAATCGGTCGAACGATCGTAGTTTAAACTATCAGTCAACAACGTAGTACCTCTATTCACCAATTTACAGTTATGACGAAGCATAGCCAAATCCTTATAGCCATCATAGCGAAGAAAATCGCCCCAAAGTTTCAGTGTATCTCCTTGATACATATACACATGATCATAGGCATCAAAAGTATTAGTCGACTCATCAAGGTATGCACTATCACATTTCATATACATACCTTTATGCCGCAACTTCACATTGCCTCGCAAAATTGTAATGTGAGGCATAAGCGTTTGATTCGCAGCAGTTACATCCGCATGAATAATATAAACGATTTCACGCTTCGCATGCCTCGATTTTTTCTTTATATTTTTAGCCCAAACCCCTCCTGCTACAATAAGGAGCAGGAGGAGTATTAAGGCACTGATACACCATACAGATGCATACAATTTATTTTTTTGTGGACTAGAACTTCCAGTCTGGATATTTGAAATCACACTTTTTCCAATTTTCATTTAAACGAACAAATGTCTTTTTTTGTTTCTCTTTAATCCATTTCTGAATCGCATCAGCTTGACGTTTTTGCAATACAATCTCTTGCAATAGTTGGAAATCCTCCGACATAGAAGCACGATGAGCAGGGATTCTGCTCTTCAACTTTACAATGGCACAGGTTGCTTTATTCTTAGAATTCATCATCGAGAATGGTTTAGAAATTTCATTGACATTCATCTTATCAACAACTTTTGCAATCTCCTGAGGAAGCTGATCCATCTGAAAACGAGAAGTGACTGTGCCAGTTGCATTATCACTATATTGCATTAAACCATTACTTTTGTTTGTTTCCTTATCATCCGAAATCAGAACAACTGCATCTTCAAAAGAAAACTTTCCCGAGCGAGCATCATTTGCAACAGAGTCTAGGCGTAAAAGGTTTTTTGCTATATCCGCGTCATCTATTTTAGGAGAACGAAGAATATGACGACAATTTACTTTATCTCCGCGTCGTTCTATTAATTGGATTATATGATAACCGTATTCCGATTGCACTATTTTAGAAACCTTCTTCGGATCTTGTAAACTCCACGCTACAGTAGCAAAAGCTGGATCATAAAGTCCCTTTACAGCAAAACCCAACTCTCCACCACGACGGGCCGAACCAGTATCTTCAGAATATAGAATTGCCAATGAAGAAAAAGGTGTTCCGTTATTGATTCGCTCAGTATAATCACGTAATTCAGCTTTCACACGATCAATTTCGGTTTGTGATACTTCAGGAGAACGACTAAGGATCTCTACCTCAACCTGTGCAGGCACAAAAGGAATACTATCTTGTGGTACCTCCTTAAAGAAAGAACGCACCTCTGCTGGAGTAACTGCTATTTTCGCTACGATCTTATCTCGTACCGCTTGAATAAGATACTGATTCCGTTCTGCAAGACGACGATTTTCGCGCATCTTCGAAATAGGCATTCCCGCCATAGTTTCCAAAGCTTCCCGACTACCATAAATCTGCTGATAAGAATCTATATAGTGATTTACACGCTGCATTAATTGCTCTTCCGGCACTGTAATACTATCAAGATCTGCCTGATGTAAGAAAAGTTTAGCCAGAGCTAAATCTTCAGCAGCAGTACAATAAGGATCACCTTGAATAGTTTCCTTCTCCATTGCCTTCCCTTGAATATAAGCCTCAATGTCCGATTTAAAAATCGCCTCATCGCCTACTACCCATACAACCTCATCAACTACGGTTTTTTGTTGTGCCCACATGGGCTTCACATTACCTATGAATAAGATCATTAGAAGGCTCATAGCCCACCAATATTTTTTCATTCTATTTTTTATTACTATAAATTATTATATTGTGATACGCAGGAAGAGGCAAACCTTAATGTTTATTCACCGTCTTGAGCACATCCTCATTTATCTCAATCTTATATTTCTTTTTGAGTTGGTCAATCCATTTACTCTCAAGATAGTTTTGATAGTCTCCTGTTACTTTCCCACGAACATCGGTATATGCTTCCGGAGCGTTCAATTTTTCGCCACATACTGCGGTACAAGGAAAGTTCTTTATAGATTCGGGTTGCTTATCTGCTTTAAATATTTCTGCATCCACAAAAGGGTTCGTACCTTTTACAAATAAGCCAATCTGTGCACGTACAGCTACTGAATCTTTCGTATTAAAAGTGTGAGCTATCTTTTCACTCCATTCTGTTTGTGGAATTTCTTTTAAAAGAGATTTAGCCTTAGCAAGGGTTGCTTCGTCACGGGCATGAATAACAGCACCTTTAAAATGCAACTCATCCCATTTGTAACTTGCCTTATGCGAAGAAAAATATTTTGTAAGACCTTCTGCATCCTCAGCAGCTTTATCCCAAACCTGCGTTTTACTAATTTCAAAGAGAAGAATGCCATCTTTATATTCTTGCATTAAATGTGCAAATTCAGGATACTTCTTTTCCAAACGTTGATCTTCATAAGCCAACACCTGTGAATCATTCATATCCGAAGATAATTGATATTCTTTCCTCAACTCAGCCACTTTCACTTCTTGTCCTTTGCTCATCATCCCTTTTCGGGCACGCAAACTAAGAATTTGGTCGCGTACTTTATCATAAGGAAGTTGCTGCTCCTCATACTTAAAAATAATATGAAAACCGTTAGCTGATTCAAAAGGTTTGCTATACGTATTAGGCTGCAATTCAAAAGCCACTTTCTCAAATTCAGGAATTGCTTGTCTACGGCCAATCCAAGGAAGTGTTCCTCCCTGCGATGCACTAGAGCGATCGTCGGAATTAGCCTTAGCTAATTCCGAGAAAGATGCTCCTGCTTGCAAAGCTACGTAAATTGAATCAACAGTATGCTGCAAACGAAGTTTCGTTTCTTGAGTTGCATTCTGGGGAAGAATCTTAAAAATATGCGCTACGCGCACACGTTGCCATTCGCCTTGAGTCTGCAACGAATCATACTGTTGATGAGCATACGCCTCATCAGCTGAAGCATCCGAAAGATAACCTGCCGCTACCTGCTGACGATATCCCATAAATTCATTCTGAAAAGCACGCGTAGTATCTAGCCCTAACGATTCGGCTTCAACTACTTTCAATTTGAAGTTGACAAACAACTTTGCATAATCGGCTAGCGAAAGTTGTTCACTACCCGATACCGAACGATTTTTATTATAGATATATTCAAACTCAGAACGAGTAACGTTCTTGTGATTGATCGTCATTAATACAGGGTCGGACTGCTGTGCACAAACCACTGTAGTGCAAGCCAAAGCACACGATAGAAACAGATTCTTCTTCATTATTTTTCTTTCTCTATTAAGCGTTTATATACAGGGCCAAAAATGCCCTGTATTTAAAACGTAATATCATTTGAAAAATTGCATCCTGCAATATTTTTATTACTCGGGACGACTATAATTAGGTGCCTCGCTTGTAATTGTAACGTCATGAGGATGACTCTCCAATACACCTGCATTGGTAATGCGAGTAAATTTAGCATTATGAAGAGCTGTAATGTCGTGTGCACCACAATATCCCATGCCAGAGCGTAAGCCGCCACAAAGCTGATAAACAACCTCAAAAAGGTTACCTTTATAGGGTACACGAGCCGCGATGCCTTCTGGAACAAGTTTTTTAACATTCATTTCGCCACTTTGGAAATAACGGTCTTTCGAGCCATTCTCCATTGCTTCAAGCGAGCCCATACCGCGATAAGATTTGAACTTACGACCATTGAAGATAATAGTCTCACCTGGACTTTCCTCAGTGCCAGCCACTAGAGAACCAATCATTACGGAATAAGCTCCTGCCGCAAGTGCTTTTACCACATCACCAGAATAGCGCAAACCTCCGTCTGCAATTAAGGGAACGCCAGTACCATCAAGTGCTTTCGCCACATCGTATACCGCAGAAAGCTGAGGGACACCCACACCTGCTACCACACGAGTGGTACAAATTGAGCCTGGGCCGATTCCTACTTTTACACCGTCTGCACCAGCCTCTACAAGTGCCAATGCTGCAGCCCCGGTAGCTACGTTTCCTACTACAAAATCCACTTGTGGATAACGTTTTTTAGCCTCACGCAACTCCTCGATTACATAGATAGAATGGCCATGTGCCGTATCTATTACAATTGCATCTGCACCGGCCTCTACCAACGCCTGCATACGCTCAAAGGTATCTCCTGTAACGCCTACACCGGCAGCCACTCTCAAACGGCCTTTAGCATCTTTACAAGCCATAGGTTTATCTTTCGCCTTCGTAATATCTTTGTAAGTAACTAGACCAATCAATTTATTATCCTTATCAACTACAGGCAGTTTTTCAATCTTATGAAGTTGGAGAATTTGTGCAGCCGATTCCAAATCAGTACTCTGATTAGTGACAATCAGATTCTCTTTCGTCATCACATGATCAATTCGCTTATCGAGTTCAAGTTCAAAACGAAGATCACGATTCGTAACGATACCCACTAGATAACGTTCATCATCCACTACAGGAATACCGCCAATTTTATATTCAGCCATAATAGCCAACGCATCGCGTACAGTAGATCCAGCCTTTATAGTAACCGGATCGTAAATCATGCCATTCTCGGCCCGCTTTACCATTGCCACTTGACGAGCTTGATCGGCGATCGACATATTTTTATGAATCACACCAATACCACCCTCACGAGCAATCGCAATTGCCATCTTCGCTTCCGTTACTGTATCCATGGCAGCAGTAACAAAAGGAACCTTCAATTCTATATTACGTGAAAACTTCGTCGAGAGTTCGACATTACGAGGTAAAACCTCCGAATAAGCGGGAATTAACAATACATCGTCGTACGTCAACCCATCCATAACGACCTTGTCTGCAATAAATGACATAAAAGAGTGCTTTAAATTTTATTGCGTGCAAATATACATATTTTTAGCGAGATATGAATCATATCAAGTTGTTTTTTTGCAAAAATTAGTGCCTTTTATATCGAAGGAATGAATTTTACAGAAATAATATAAATAAGGAGAGGGCACTCTATCAGAATGCCCTCTCCTTATCTATTTCAGAATAAGAAATTAGTTTGCCATTTCAGAAATAAATTTGATACGCACTAACCGAATTTCTTCTTCGCTATAATCTTCACCGAGTTCTTCAATTGCAGATTCTAGGCCATCTGTTGTTGATTCATGAAAATATTCATAAATATCCTCCATATGATCTTCATCCATTATTTCACGTAAGAAATAATCGATATTCAATTTGGTACCTGAATACACAATTGCTTCCACCTCGTCAAGAAGTTCTGTAAAATCCATACCTTTGGAGTTCGCAATATCATCAAGTGCCACCTGACGGTCAATCGCTTGAATAATAAAAACCTTCTGTTTCGATTTATTTGCTACCGTACGTACACGAAGATCCTCCGGACGTTCTATTTCATTTTCCTCGCAATGGCTCTTTATAAGTTTGCAGAATTCTGCTCCATAGCGCTTCGCTTTACCTGCACCCACCCCCGGAATATTTTGCAATTCCTCTGGTGTTATAGGATAGATCGTAGCCATCGCTTCCAACGAAGGGTCTTGAAAAATCACATAAGGAGGTACATCCAACTTTTTTGAAAGCTTCTTGCGAAGATCTTTCAACATGGAATAGAGTGCCGGATCAACCGCACACGAGGCTCCTCCACGAGTAGGAACTTCCTCCTCCATATTGTCGAAATCGTTATCCTCTGTAATTTTAAACGGAGTAGGTGATTTCAAATAGCGATGGCCGGCAGGAGTCACCTTTAGCAGGCCATAGTTTTCTACATCTTTAGCCAGATAGCCTGCAATTAATGCTTGCAAAATAACGGCACTAAAATGTCTATCATCTTCACCCATCCCTGTACCAAAGACTTCCAAGTCTTCATGATGATGAGCAAGTACTTCACTTGTTTCGCGTCCCTGAAGGACGTCTATAATATAATCTTGTTTGAAATTCTCTTTAACGGCTATGATCGTTTCTATCGTAGCGCAAAGTGATTCTTGAGCTTCCACTTGTTTCTTAGGGTTTAAACAATTGTCACAACTACCGCAATTGTCCTCTGTATATTCTTCTCCAAAATAATGAAGAAGCGACTTACGTCGACATACAGATGATTCAGCATATGCGGCTGTCTCCGCAAGGAGCTGGCGTCCGATTTCTTGTTCGGCGACAGGTTTTCCTTGCATGAATTTTTCCAATTTCTGTAAATCTTTGTAAGTATAAAAGGTAAGGCAGACACCTTCTCCTCCATCGCGGCCTGCGCGACCGGTTTCTTGATAATAGCCTTCTAGGCTTTTAGGGATGTCGTAGTGAATCACAAAACGCACATCCGGTTTATCAATACCCATACCAAAAGCAATAGTAGCTACAATCACGTCCGTTTTCTCCATCAAGAAATCATCTTGATTTAGTGAACGAGTTGCACTATCCATTCCCGCATGGTAAGCTCGCGCATTAATGCCGTTTGCTTGCAAAATTTCAGCAAGTTCCTCTACTTTTTTACGGCTTAGGCAATAAATGATGCCCGATTTTCCGGTATTTTGTTTGATGAACTTGATGATATCTCTATCGATAGAGGTCGTTTTAGGGCGTACCTCATAGTAAAGGTTAGGGCGATTAAAGGATGACTTAAACACCTTGGCATCCGACATTCCCAAATTCTTTTGAATGTCATGTTGTACCTTCGGCGTAGCAGTTGCAGTAAGTGCAATGAGAGGTGCCTTTCCTATCAAATTAATGATAGGGCGAATGCGGCGATACTCCGGACGGAAGTCATGCCCCCACTCCGAAATACAGTGTGCCTCATCTACTGCATAAAAAGAGATCTTAAGGCCTTGTAGAAACTCTACATTTTCTTCTTTCGTGAGCGATTCAGGAGCTACATAAAGCAGTTTAGTTCGTCCCGAAAGTATATCTTGTTTTACCTGATCAATTGCTGATTTATTCAGTGAAGAATTTATAAAATGAGCAATTCCGCTCTCTTCACTAAAAGCACGCATCGCATCCACCTGATTCTTCATCAAAGCGATGAGAGGGGATATAACAATTGCAGTACCTTCCATGATAAGAGAAGGGAGTTGATAACACAATGATTTGCCACCACCCGTAGGCATGAGTACAAATGTATCGTTACCATCCAGCACATTCTGTATCACAGCTTCTTGATTCCCCTTAAAGGTATCAAAGCCAAAAAAATTCTTTAATTCTTGCGCTAAATTCATCTTTGTCATATCGTTTTCTTTGTCGTTTCGTTCACAAAGTTATAAAAAACTTTCGACACCATGCAACATTTCCAAAAAAAAACTTTGAAAAAAAAACGAAATTTTCCACATTTTGCCCTTTTGTTACTCTACTATTCTGCATTTTGTAGTCGAGCAGCATTAACTTTCTCAACTTGAGCTTTCGCATAGTCAAGATTGATGGTCAAGTTCTTTTCATCCGAAGAAGGTGCTTCGAACATTGCATCCATCATAATACTCTCTACGATTGAGCGCAGACCACGAGCTCCTAATTTATACTCCACCGCTTTATCTACGATATATTCAAAAACATCTTCATCAAACGAAAGTACTATTTCGTCCATCTCGAAGAGTTTAATATATTGTTTGATGATTGAATTTTTAGGTTCAGTCAAAATAGAGCGTAACGCAGCACGATCGAGTGGATTGAGATAAGTCAATACCGGCAAACGACCGATAATTTCAGGAATCAAACCAAACGATTTCAAATCCTGAGGAGCAATATATTGCATCAAATTAGCACGATCTACTTGTGAAGTATTCTTCGCAGCACCAAAACCCACAGCAGTGGTATTTAAACGCTGCGCGATTTTGCGTTCAATACCATCGAAAGCACCGCCACAAATAAACAGAATATTTTTTGTGTTCACCGCAATCATTTTCTGATCGGGATGCTTACGTCCACCTTGAGGCGGTACATTAACAACACTACCTTCCAATAATTTGAGAAGGCCTTGTTGTACGCCCTCACCACTTACGTCTCTCGTAATAGAAGGGTTATCACCTTTACGCGCAATTTTATCAATTTCATCGATAAACACAATGCCACGTTCAGCTTCAGTAACATTATAATCAGCCACCTGAAGCAAGCGAGTTAAGATGCTTTCAATATCCTCTCCCACATAGCCCGCTTCGGTAAGTACCGTTGCATCGACAATGGCAAAAGGCACGTGAAGCATCTTTGCAATCGTACGAGCCAAAAGCGTCTTTCCGGTGCCCGTGCTACCCACCATAATGATGTTCGATTTCTCGATTTCTACGTCATCTTCCTTATCTTTTTGCAATAAGCGCTTATAATGATTATAAACCGACACTGCCAAATAACGCTTCGCATCGTTTTGGCCGATGATGTATTGATCAAGGAATTCTTTGATGGCATAGGGCTTAGGCAGTTTCTCCAATTGAAGTCCACCGTCCGCATTTTCCGCATTAGGCGCATTTTGACGCACTATTTCATAAGCCTGCGTCACACAAGCATCGCATATATTGCCATCAAGGCCCGTTATAAGGAAACCAACTTCCCCATCAGGCCGACCACAAAAGCTGCAACGCTTTCTACGTCTTGATTTTGAATCTTCCAACTTTATTCCTTTATTTAGTCTTAATACCTATTTATATATCAGGGCTTACGAACGAGAATTTCGTCGATCATGCCATATTCTTTAGCCTCAGGGGCTGTCATCCAGTAGTCGCGATCAGAATCAGCAAACACCTTATCGTATTCGGTATGCGAATGAGTACTGATTATAGTATAAAGCTCCTGTTGCAACTTTTTTATTTGACGGGCCGTAATCTCGATATCCGATGCCTGTCCTTGTACGCCACCCAAAGGTTGATGAATCATCACACGAGAGTGAGGCAATGCGGAACGCTTTCCTTCGGCACCGGCTACTAACAGCACACTTGCCATTGAAGCTGCAATACCCGTACAAATAGTAGCAACATCCGATGTAATAAATTGCATCGTATCGTAAATGCCCAAACCAGCGTATACTGAGCCACCGGGAGAGTTGATGTACACAGAGATATCCTTACCTGGATCAACCGAATCCAAATAAAGCAACTGCGCTTGAAGCGTATTTGCCGTATAATCGTTTATTTCAGTACCCAGAAAGATGATTCTATCCATCATCAAGCGTGAAAACACGTCCATTTGAGTCACATTCAGTTGACGTTCCTCAAGGATATAAGGATTGAGGTAACCAGCTTCCGACTTAATTACATCGTCGAGCACATGACCATTCATTCCAAGATGGCCTACGGCATATTTTCTAAAATCTTCCATTGTATACGGTCTTTATTGGGGTTATTTTTGGAAAAAACCGCCAGACAATGCCAGCGGTTTTTACTTATTTTTCTTATATTAAGAAGAAAAGTCCGTTAAGCCTCAGCAGGCTGTTCGAACATTTTATTGAAGTCTTCCATCGAAATCTTTTTCTTTTTCAAACTTACTTCTTTCTTAAGAGCCGTTGCCAATTTAGCTTCTACCGCACGATTAATCAAGCCTTCCGACTGTTCGCGCTTCTTAAGCATTTCAGTAGCATAGTTATTAAGTACATCCTCAGGGATGTTCATCATACCGTACTGAGCAAATTGTGCTTTTGTAGCTTCTTTCGCTGCATTAAGCACATCATCCTGTTCAATTTTAATCTCAAATTTCTGAACGAGTTTTTCTTTTACAATATGCCAACTAAGTTCTTGGATATTTTTATCATAATTCTCCTCAATATAGGCTGCATCCTTATCGCTGTTGTTTATCAACATCAAACGTTTCAGGATAGCATCTGCAAATTCAAGTTTACCGGCTTTTGCTACAAATACGTCACGTGCATCAATCAAAAATTTGAAATCGCTATCCGCTACATACTGTTCGCTTACTGAATCCTTCATTTTTGCACGAAAGTCTTCTTCGGTAGTAACCGTACCTGGTTCAAATACAGTATCAAACAGCTCTTGGTTCAAATCACCTAACACGAAACGAGTAATTTCCTGAATTTGTACGCTGAAATCGCCCGTAAAGCTAGAAACTTCCTCTTTGTTGATTTTCAACATTGAAGCGATTTCAGCCTCAGCACCTGCAAACGCGGTGTAAGGGTTGAATACCAACACATCGTTTACTTTGCAATCTGCAAAGATCGCTTTCTGAGCATCCTCTTTCATATAAGCAGGCATCAATACAGCATCAGCTACTTGAAGACCTCCTTCTTTTGTATTACCGGTTTCATCAAGTTCAGCGATCAAACCTTTTACCATGTCACGATCTTGATACGCATCCACCTTATCGTACTTACCACCACGTTGACGATAAGTATTGATTTGGTTTTCTACCATTTCATCACTCACCTCAATATTATAATAAGGAACCTTGTCGGTTTTGTCAACTTCCAATTCAAATTCAGGAGCAAGTGCTACATCGAAAACAAAATCGAATTCATCTTGATTAGCAATATCTATGTTTGCTTGCTGCTCTTCATTAGGAAGTGGCTCACCCAAAATATTCAATTTATTCTCTTTAATGTAGCCATAAGCGGCTTCTTGAAGGGCTTTATTGATTTCTTCGGCTTTCACGCTAGTGCCGTACATTTTCTTCACCAAACTCATAGGAACTTGACCTGCACGGAAACCCGGTACATTGGCCTTCTTACGATAATCTTTCAGCGTTTTTTCTACTTTAGCCTCATAATCGGCTTTTTCCAATTTCACGGTAAGTTTTGCACTTACCTTGTCGTTGTTTTGCAATGAAACGTTCATTCTAACTGCTTATTTAATTTGTTTATTTGCTACTGCATAATATTTATCAGGGTGCAAAAATACAACTTTTCTTTCATATACACAAACTTATTTCAACTTTTTATGGTACCGTTTGGAATAAACACTTAACTTTGCATCCTAAACCGATTAATTAACGTTCATATGACACATGGTATTTATGCCTATCGACCTGTATGGCAACAGATTATAGTTCTATTACTCGCATTAATAGCCTGTACTTTTCTCGCTGCTGTTCCGTTTTCAATACTTAATTTATTAGCTTCTAACCCACAAGATGCAGCCATTTTACGGGCATCTATTCTGATACAAGACCTCTTCCTTTTCATACTTTTTCCTATCGTATCGCAACTACTTTTATGCAAGGAGTACCTGCTCGACACATTCTCACTACGTAGCTGTTCCATTCTTTCTGTATTCATTGGTATTCTCTCTATTACCTGTATTTCACCGTTTATCGACCTATCCGTACAATGGAATGAAACCCTTCAACTTCCCCATGCACTACATGGTATGCAACAATGGATGGAGGCCTCAGAAGCCGAAGCTACAAAAACTATAAATCTCATTCTAAACGATACTCGAATAAGCATATTTTGTATTAATTTATTTATTATAGCAATCATCGCCGGAATCGGTGAGGAGCTCTTCTTTCGAGGTCTTATTCAGCATCTTTTAATTAGATGGACAAACGGAAAAATCCACTTAGCGATATGGATAACCGCATTCCTATTCAGCGCAATCCATCTACAATTTTTCGGTTTCGTGCCTCGGATGCTATTAGGAGCCCTTTTAGGTTATCTCTGTTTTTATAGTGGGAGCCTATGGACCTGCATTATTGCACATGCATTTAACAATGGCTTAACGCTTCTTTTGATGCCTAATAAACCCTACAACAAAGATTTGTTCTTTTCGGCTGAAACGCTCAATGCTGTAGAAAAAACAAAAGCCTCTCCTACCCTTGCCTTATGTAGCCTCATAGGAACTCTGCTATTACTCGCATGGCTCAAAGTTAGGAATCAGAAGCAAGAATAGGCTTACCTTGCCGATCAATTTTATAATCAATATTGGCCTTGCGAGCTTGTGCTATCTGATAGTAACGCCTTATGCAATAGAGTTTTCCGTCTTTAAGCAATTTGGCACCAGTCTGGTGAAAGCAAAACGGTATTTCTTTGGCTACACATTGTTCTCTGATCGCCAGAACCCAGTCGTAATGACACACCCGTGCATCCATACCTGACTCACCACTAACAGCAACTTCTTCTATTGAAGCATCAAGATATGCAGAGAGGTCAAGCCCTTCAAGTAGTGGTGCTGCGATAATCACTTTGTGACAAATTGACAACTTTTTAAAAATAGGCAAACGATAATCGGCCATAGCCTGATTTTCCACCGTACAACCAATAATTACATTCTCGTACCCATCTCCCCAATCTTCAGGTAGGCTAACCATAAATCTATCAATTCGCTTAGTAAAGATAAAAAAGTCGAGATCCTTTCGTTCACGAATCATAGCCCATGCCTCCATACGCCATTCGTCTGCCTCTTTCACAAAGAAGTCGGACGTAAAACAAGTAAAAACGAGTTCACCCGAAGGTATTTTATACGTTTTATCCCGTTTGCGTTTCAGCGGCAAATCAAAATTCGCAGTTTTACGCACTTCACTGCTACTAATATCCGTGCCGTACATTGCATCCTGGCGATATACATAACAATATTTACATCCCGGACTAATCTTTGTACATCCATGCCATAAATTCCAGCCTACCGACATATGCTTATTCCACTTCTCTAGAAATTATTATACAAGTAGAGCCACAAACTAAAAATATTTAGGTTGCAGCTCTACAATTAAAAAGTAAATACTACTCTCCGTCGAGCTTCAAGTCGGATCCTTTAAAGAAAGTACTATTCGTACTAGGCTGCTGAATTCCACCAGGATTAGTAACTCCCAAGCTATCCAAGCCGGCCATAAAAAGTTCCATTTCAAGAACAAGTATCTCCGCTTTCGGAGCTATATATATTTTCTTATTATCCATAATTCTACTTATTATCAGTTTCTGTATTTTTATTTTACAACCACCTTAGTTCCGTTTACAAGATAAATCCCTGCAGGAAGCGTTATGTTGTTCTCACCCACAGTAAGCATTGTTTTGCTGACTAACTGCCCCTGAAGATTGTACACCAATGCAAGTCCCTCATTCTTAGCCAAAACGGTAACACCCGCAGAAGTACTAAACACCACAATCTGACCTGCCGCTTTTTCCAATAACTGATCAATAGAAGTTACTACATTATCCCCTCCTATCGTATAGAATGAAGGCAATGCACTACCCGAAGATGTTTTGTAAGTAAGATACGGACGGAATGGAGCAGCCCCTACACCCGTCTTTACAAAACGTGTACCTTCTGCATTTATTACATATTCCGTAGTACCATCGCCCACTAAATAAGAAGGATGGAACGTCCAATCAGAAAGTTCCTCACCCGCAATACCCA
>Ga0302211_10000362_pt1 | contig 17133 bp, 16 predicted proteins | sample II_Fen_E3_3_FD_200234 | JGI IMG/M metagenome (GOLD analysis project Ga0302211, IMG submission 200234) | Peat permafrost microbial communities from Stordalen Mire near Abisko, Sweden - II_Fen_E3_3 | ecosystem: Environmental > Terrestrial > Soil > Wetlands > Permafrost | place: Sweden: Abisko... | reverse complement strand
CTGCATTTTCAAGGAAACAAAAGCTAAGTTTTTATTTCATAAAAACTTTTGTGTGACTTTTGTGCCTTTTGTGGTGTTTTCTTTTGATTAGGTAAAATAAAGGATAATCGTAATTTGTTATTTTTCTCATAGGGGTATTTTGTTGTAATCTTGTCTTAGGATTATACATCAAATCAGAATGCCTTATGAAACTTAAAACAAGTATTATTACCCTTGCGCTCTTTTCCATTTTTTCTATTGGGAATAGCAATGCTCAAACAAATAGTTCAAAAAACAATATGCCTGATTCTATCCACAGGCAAATGCAAATCTCTTTTCTTCCTTATATGGGCACAGACGGTGCTTTCTCGGGCAAAGGAAGTTACACCATTTCACTGAATATACTGGCAGGTACAATCAATGAGGTTACAGGCTTTGAGATGGGAGGATTAATGAATAATGTACATCGCAATGCCGGAAAATGTCAACTGGCAGGTATCGGGAATATTGTTGGTGGCAAAGTAACAGGATTTCAAGGTGCCGGTATTTTTAATCAATCACACTCCACGCAGGGAGTACAAGTTGCCGGGGTAATCAACAACACCGAAACTATTTCCGGGATACAAATAGCGGGGACGGCAAACAATGCAAGAAGAGCTTCGGGAACGCAAATTGCCGGTGTTGTAAACAATGCACCTAAAGGAAAATGTATTCAGATTGCCGGAGTAGTCAATAATACCGATTCAACAAGCGTACAGATTGCCGGAATTGCAAACAATGCGAACAGAATCTCGGGAACTCAAATTGCAGGTATTGTAAATCGTGCCACAGAGATTAATGGTGCACAAATAGCCGGAATAGTCAATATCGCAAAAAAGATGAAAGGTGTTCAGATCGGTTTTATCAATATTGCCGACTCTTGTCAGGGAACTCCCATTGGTATAATCAATATTATAAGAAACGGTGTACATCAGTTGGAAATATACGGTGACGAACTATTCTACAGCAATATTGCATTCCGGTCGGGCACAACTAAGTTCCACACTATACTGACAGCCGGAATACGTCCAAAAGAATTTGAAAACCCGCTGTGGACCTACGGTTCGGGAATTGGAACTACCTTTTCTGTTTCAAAAAAAACGGCCCTCGATCTTGATGGAACCTTTTCGCATGTAATTAAAAATGGAAATTTTGGCAATAATTTTTTATATAAAGCCACACTAAGTCTCGATCATAAACTAGGCAAATCCACATCCATAGTTATTGGTTGCAGTTATAACTTTTTATCAACCAATACACGAAGTGCCGATTATAATGATGCCTACTCATCTATACTTCATTACTCTTTTACCAATCATACCTACAACAACGGATATAATCTGAAGAGTTGGGCAGGTATAAAAGTGGGGTTGCGATTCTTTTGATTCAATGCCCCCTCTCTGCCCCTCGTTTGCAACGAGGGGGGATGGTTCATTGTTTACAACAATGCGGTTTATAATCTGCATTAAAAACGCATAACCAATTGTTGTATTGATAATCACGTCAGAACATGAATGCTTAACAAACTATTGAAAGAATTTAAAGACATGAGCTTCTGTACAAAAATTATTTACTGGATACTATTCCCCCCTATTTATATACTTAGCTTTTTACCAATGAGCATCCTATATAAAGTATCTTCTGTTATATATTTATGTCTATATAAATTGTCAAATTATAGAAAACAAGTGGTTATTCAAAATATTTCCAGATCCTTTCCTTACAAAAAGTATAATGAGATAAAATCTATAGCAAGAGATTTTTATATAAATTTTGCCGATTTATTTGTAGAAGTTTTGAAGAATATATCAATCTCGTCAGAAAAGATTAACGATAAACTAACTATAGAAGGATTTGAGTTCGTTGAAAACCAAATTCAAAATGGTAAAAGTACAATAGCCTGTTTAGGACATTGCGGCAATTGGGAAATATTGAATTGCCTTCCGGCTAAAATGAATATCAATATATATTCCGGTTATAAACCAATAAAAGCACCCATAATGAATAAGCTTCTGTTTGATATAAGAAGTCGTTTCGGTATGCATTTAATTCCATCTCAATCAATTGCAAAACATATTTTATCAAATAAAGATAATCCGTCTCTCTATTTATTATTAGCAGATCAATGCCCTAAGAAAGTAAATAGCAGTTATCAATTCCCTTTTTTAAATCAAGAGACATCAGTTCTCCCCGGTCCTGAAAAATTGGCAAAGGCAACAGGTTCTGCAATTGTGTATATTAAATTGATCCGGACACAGAAAGGTCACTTTAAAGCAGAATGTCAACCGATTTGTGAAAACGCAAATAATATGCAAGAATTAGAAATTACAAAAAAATATCTTGAATTACTGGAACTGAATATCGAAGAAGATCCAAGTGGCTGGTTATGGACACATAAACGATGGAAAAGATAACTTTATAGAAAAAATGAATATTTAAAAGGAACTACAAGTTAGGCAGTAAACCATCTATAATATTACCCCTCCCCCCTTTGTTTGCAACGATGAGGAGAGGGGCAGTTCATTGTTCAGAACAATACGTTTTTCGCAGGTCTATTCATATTGTTTTACTTAGCACTTACTCTTCTACCGGTTTCAGAAAATCGCCATCAATGATCATCAGTTTTACGCCATCTTTCGTTATTGAACGATGCGAACTTAATTCATCAGAAACAACATAAGTCATCCCTGTAGTCATACGGAATTTTTCACCATCTTGTAGTTCGCTTACAAATTCACCCTCGAGACAATGAACAATATGACCTTTTTTACACCAGTGATCGGCCATATAGCCTTTTGAATATTCCACCATTCTGATTCTTAAACCACCTAATTGAATTGTCTGCCAATAGGCAACTCCACTTTCTCCTTTATGTTCCGTTTTAGGAACCAATTCCCAGTTTATTGTTTGAAAAGGAATGTTTTTGTCATTAATCATTTGAATAAATTTTAATTATACTATTTAATCATTACTGATTTTATCCCTTCTCCCCCTCATTTACAGCAAAGGATAGGATTGGTATTATTTTCATTTTTCTGCTACTTTTTTTAAAGTTTGATTCCAAAATTTGAATACGAAAAAGTTCCGCTTCCATGTTTTAGTTTTCCCTTTTTATATAAATCGGTAAAAGCTTTGTCCATATCTTTAATAATAGATACCGGAACATTTAAATTGTGATGCGCAGGCAAGATTTTCTTTACGGGTAATGGCAACAATTTTTTTATTGAATTCATATAGGCAATCGGGTCTGTTGACGGGTAATACGCAAACAATTCGCCTATATAAATTAAATCGCCTGTATATAAATATCCTTTGTCTTTTTCAAAAAAACACATATGGCCGGGAGAATGTCCGGGTGTGTGCAAAACTTGTATTGTTCGTCCTCCCAATTCAATTGTATCATTATCTTTTAGCACTCTTGTCGGAACTCCTTCAAACAGATGATAATTATTGACATCAAAATCTTTTGGAAAATCGCACGGTTCTTCTATCAGGAAATTACGAACCTGTTCTAATGTCAATGGGAATCCTCCGTTTATCCATTCTGTTTCTGCTTCATGCACATAAAAGTCAGAGAAATACTTATGTCCGCCAAAATGGTCGTAGTGTACGTGTGTTGTAACTACCGTAACAGGTTTATCTGTCAGTTTTTGTGCTTGCTCCCAAATATTTTCTACGCCAAGTCCGGTGTCAATTAATAAGCATCTTTCCGTTCCGTTTAGTATGTAACAATGGGTTTCTTCCCAATGTTTATATTCGCTTATAACCGAAGTGTTCTCATCTATTTTTTCAATAGTAAACCAATTTTCTTTGTCACTTATCATTTTTCGTTTATTCATTACTCCTCCTCTTTCGTCAACCTTGCACATAACAATCTATTATATTAGGATGCCCTTCACCCCCTCGTTTTCAACGAAGGGGAGGTGGTGTTTGTTACCAGGTCGGTTTAGCCTATTCTTTTTTCAACTTATAATTGGCTGTATCTTTATCTTTTATCAGAGAATAACCCTCTTTTAGCTCTAATACCCAACCATCTCCACTTATATTTTTATTCTCATTCACCAGAGGGAGGGTTACTGATATTTTACTCCAGTCAGAATTCATAAGTGCCCCATTCTTAACTGTAAGTATTCCCCAATTGTCAGTCACTCTGATATTCGGATAAATTGTTCCCTTATCTTCCAGCGGCATAATATTTCGCGGATCAAATGATACATTCATTTTTTCAAAAACAAGTTCAACATGTGGTTGTACAATAAACTTGTCTTTATAGTAGGCAATCTGCTTTTCATTTTTCTTAGCTCTGATTTCTTCTTCCGAGATAATTTTAGTTCCATCGTATCGAGTTAAGATCAATTCAGTAGATTTTTTCAGATCAGTTGGCAATGAAATTTCAAATGCCTTTATGAAATAATCAGTCAGGTTTGTTTTAATGCTTATATCTTTATTCCAGAACTTTTTAGTGCTCATCAGTAAGTAACCATACACAGGCGTGGTGTGATAAGCAAATGACCGGACAAATGTTGGGTTTTTCAAAAAATAATCTATGTTTTGCACAAAATGGTCGATAGATTGCTTCTGGTTTCGTCCGCTCATCGCCGCACCCGTATATTCAGCTATACCTTCATTAAGCTCCAGTAAGTTTTCAGTTGTTTTAGCCTCGGGATAAATCAAATATCTGTACGCTCTGAAAGTAAAAGCATTGGTTAGATGCATTTTTTGTTCTTTCTTATTTCTTGATTGTACTGCATTTTTTAATGCTTCCAGTTCTAAACGCAAATATACCCTACCGTCTTTCTGGTCAAGATGATTATTTGCGGTATTAAATAACAGAAAACCTAATGACGGCTGATTAACATGGAATGACTCATGAGCAAGCAAATTCAGCCGCTCATGCTTATCGGTGGGTAACGGAAGCATAATCATAGCCCAATGTCTCCCATTCCAATCAATTGCAGTATTCGATACATTAACTTCTGTCGGTAAAGTTCCTACATAGATTTCAGTTGCTTGTTTAAGAACATCCGCAGTATCGGGCATATTTGCAAACATTTGCCTTGTATTAGGGTCAACAAAAAACATGGGACCATATAAGTCCTTGCCCCATATTTGCTTCTGTTTTCCCATCTCAACTTTTATTTCATTGAAATATGTTGCAACACTATCCTGAAAAGTTGGAACTTTTTGCCCAAAAGATGATTGGATAAACATCAAAAGCAATGTACTAATGTAAAGTTTTTTGATCATATTGATTGTATTTCACCCCCACGTTTGCAAACGAAAGGTTTGTGGTTTATTGTTTACAACAATGTGCGTTATAATCGGCATTAAACAATTCCTTCTTCAATAGGATTGTTATGTATGTAATTTTAGCTCTCGCCAATAAATTTATTTACTTTATATGCCACACGATGCAATTGTGCGGAAGCATTGAGCCAAAGTGAATACGGTTCAACCGACGCTTCCTTGCTGGGTCTTCCAGGCCACAGAAAGCCTAAGTATTAGGCGGTCGTAATTTTTCATTTCAATTTTTGTTGTCGTTCTAATAACTTCTCATTCATGCTTTTGCTAATAAAGTCGAAACAATCAGGAAGAGCTTTCTCTGCTGCAATAATCCCAGATTCAGTCAGACCGCCCTTGTTTGCCACTTCTGATATTATCTTGTCGGCTGGTTTCTCAGAGTCAATCAAATAATTCATTGTACTGATTAAAGTATGATAAACCGCTTGCTTTTGTATGTCATCAGATATGTTAAATGAAGTCAATAGTTGGTCTACAATTTTTGTAAATAGTCCAGGACCACAACTTGTCAACTTTCCCAACATATCAAACTCACGGTCTGATTTCGCTTCAATCAGCTTAGTTATCGGAGTAAGAATGTCTGTAAGTTCCGTTAAATCAATCGTTGAAACAGTCGAATTGGTCTGAAAGATTGTCGTTCCTTGCTTAATCTGCCAGTTTATATTCGGTAAAAGTCTTACAATTTTCGTCTCAGGAAACACTTCGGTTAATTTATCAATAGTCACAGAATTAGCACAGCTAACAATCACAGAGTCACTTTTCAATATTGACGAGACAAAATCAGTCTCTAACGCAAAAATTCCTGAAGTCGGAATAATCAAGAAAACAAAAGAACTGTCACGACATAAGTCAGTGTAATTGTCAACACGATTAATTTTCGGGTTGTAAGTCAGAAGATCCACAACTTTGTCAGCAGTTCGATTGTAAACTTTTATTGACTTGTCTGGGAAGATTTGTCCAAGTCCTGTTACCAAAGATTTAGTCAAATGTCCAGCTCCATATATGGAAATCTGTCTCATTTTATTTTTTTTTATTATGCCGCCTAACGACCGAGGCTATGGGCATTTGGCGGTTTGCGGGAGCATTCGCTGTCGTGGAACGACAAAGTGAATGCGGGAGCAAAGACCGCTAAATGCACGTCAGCCAGCCAATGGACATAGGCGTGTGTTAGGTGTAGTATTTTTCTTTTTTTTCGTCTCCGTCTGTTTGAATACATAATAATTGTCTAACGCAGAGAAATCAAGCTTCAATAATTTTTGGAACAATTATTATTTCCATTTCTTTAATCTCGTCAACATCAATATACTCTTTTTTGTCCTCAAACTGAGGTAATACTTTTAAGAGTAGCTTTCCTTCTTTTTTATAATTACCAGCCTTTAAAATCCATTTAATTTGTATTTCAGTCACATTGTCTTTTGGTTTTACACCAATTCTATTTGTCCTATGATCGTCTTGTACTAATGTCGAATTTAGTGGTCTAAACTCGATTAGATTATGATATTCAGAGGACTCAAAAACTTCTCTACGTTTCAGAATCTCTCTGTTTTCTGCTGCAACAATAGATTGGTCAAATAATGGTCCTGGGTTTAATGGACTGTATTTGTCACTAATCTTTTCAATTTTATCGTTGTCGAAATACAACTCCAACTTGTAATTTTCAATAACAGTCGAACCAGTGTTTGTAACAGTTATAGGTATAGTACACCAACGTTTATCAATCTTTCTTCTTCGATTAAATGGAAATAATATATTGGAGTTTATCTGTGGCAACTTACTACTATTAAGTCCGTATAATTTGGTTATTTCTCCAAGTCCTTTAAATTGATCCATAAAAGTGTTTAAGTACGGATCTATCTCAGGTTTTTTCTTGAATATTTTTGTTGTCCGAATATATTGCGGGTGGATTTCAAATTCACTTTCTCCATTTATTAATACTTCTACATCTGAAGCATCTTTGTATTGACAATTATTAATATACCAATTGTAAGTATCTCTATGCTCCACTAACAAGTCTACAATATCAGCCCAAGAAAAAACGTCAATAGAAAATAGTCCCTTACTTATATGTTCAATATTTTGTTCTCTAATGTATTGTTCAATGGAGACATCTTTATCTGCTGTAGTTGCAAAAATTAAAGACTTAAGTTTCGGCGAAAAGTTTTGAGCTTTTACTATCTCAGCATCTATTTCCTTTTCAGTCAATTTTGCTTTTAAGTAATCGTCTTTACCTTTGCATTGAATCCCATAATATCCAGTTTCGTCCAATGGTAATCCATAAACATCTACTCCACATTGATTCTGTCCTCCACGTCCGTTGCGTTTAATAGAATTAGAACAATTCCATATTTCACCCCACAACTTTTTGCACAACTTTTCAAAATCTTGCCAATTCTCAGGTTTTCTTATTTGAGTAGGTGATATCATATATGTTTTTTGTTTTAGTTTGTAGTCGGGTTACTTTAGAACTTTCTTTCTTAATATTACACCTAACACCGAATATACCCAACCCAATCACACATATTCCTCCATTTGGCAGGATATGTTCAATCAGATTGCACATATATCCAGTTTATATACGGGCAGATGCTATTTTTATCAAAATTAAGCACCAAAGATAAAAACAAATTATTACATTAACAACCTTTTTACTCATTAATTGCCAGTTGGGGGTTTTCATATGTTGGAGACCGAGTTCCCTTGAATTAATAGGATCATGAGTCTTCGCACTTTTGATGTTTATCTGAGGGGCTGGGAGCTGTCACTTTTCAAAAGTTCCGGACTTTTGAAAAAGTTATTCAGGTCGGTGTATCGGCTGGTACTCCTCTCCGGTCAGGTATTTTCGGTTTCCGGTTTAGTAATACGCCCGCCGGTCTGAGTAGTTCCACCGCTCAATTCAACATTTCTTCCTTCCGGTTGAGTGCGCACGCCACCAGTCTGAGTAATTTTCCTCTTGCATCGGGTATTTTTACCTTCCCATTTAGCAATACAGCCTCCGATTTTAGGAATTTTAGCTTTTCGCTCAGGATTTATTGCTTCCGGTTCAGTAATATTCATGCCGCACTGAGGAATATTGACGGCGCACTGAGTATTTTTTAGTTCCGTTAGAGTATTTTTGCATACCAATTGAGTATCCATTAGGAACTTTTAATGGGGATACATTTCCATTTTATGTATTTCACATACCAATTGAGTATTCATTAAGAACTTTTAATGGGGCTTAAGATCTAATTAATATATCACGCATACCAATTGTGTCAGGAAGCATTCCAATTAAGTAATGGAGCATTCGGGTTGAGTATTTTCACATTCCAGTTTAAGAAGACAACACACTAATTAATATATTGTTCACTTAAATTCTTTCAGAGCGTTTTCGGACTAAGTATTTCCGCTCCCTTTTTTATGAAATTGTTTAGCAAAAAGAGTTTTTACGCAATCCGACTGCGCTTTTTAGGAACTTGGTTTCATACTCATCAGATGACTTTAAGTCATCCGATGAGTAGAATGTATCATTCATAACTCATAACTTATAATTGTCCAGCGTTTCTTTTCGCAGCACTTTATTGCCGGAAGAATAGACAAATCGGGGGATATAAAAGATTTGTTTGGGGAGTTCGTATTTACCAAGAAGGTTTTCCAATTGAGATTTTAATAGCTCCTCCTGCTCCGGGCTGTATGTTTCAGATTCAATGACTAAAACGACTTTATTTTCCAACACTTCGTCAGGAACAGACGAAATAAAATAGCCGAAGGGAATGATTCCTTCCAGTTTTTTCTCTACTTGTTCGGGATGAATTTTAATTCCACCGGAATTAATGGCCGAATCGGCACGCCCCAACCAACGGAACGAATCCCTGCCAATCAGTTCCACCACATCATTGGTTTGAATCTCGTCTTTCAACAAATGGGGAGCTTTAATAGTCAGACATCCCCGCTCATCTTGCCGGATAGTGATCCCTTCCAGAACAATGAAACAATCGGACTTGCCTTTTCCATTAAACTGCCGCAAGGCAATGTGCGAACAGGTTTCGGTCATGCCATAGGTTTCGAACAATTCGGAAGCTATATTTTCCGACAGATGCTCCAACTTGCTTGTCACCGGACTGCCACCTACAATAATTTTGTGAACCGATGCTTTTTGAAGGCTTTCATCCGAATGAAAGAGCTGGTAGGGCGTGATGGCAGCGAAATCAACGAAAGTATGCAGGTTTTCAAACGGATTAGCAGATGGGGCAACCGCAACCATATTAAAACCACCCACCATAGCCCGGACCAACATCATCTTGCCGGCAATATACGAAGCCGGAAGGCAAAGTAAGGCAACACTTTCGGCATCCAACCTAAAGAATTGGTTGGTCATTCGGGCAGAATTCAGCATGCTTTGTTTGGGAAGTTGAATGCTTTTGGGTTTACCCGTAGATCCTGAAGTCTGAGCCAGGATAGAATCGGTATCATCAAACCAGTTTTGCAGAAAATGATAAATGACATTGCGCCACGAATCTTCCGGTTCGTCGGTGAAATGCAGTTGCTCGAAATTGCTTCGGTTGTACAGTGTTCCGTTGAGACGGATGGTTTCGTTTCTCATCACAATAGCGGGTTTAAATCCCAATCAACCTCAGGTTTATAAAACAATCTGGCGTTTTCAATTGCCAAAGGCGAAGGAATATTATTATGATACAGCTGTCCGGTTCCCAAACCTTGTGGAAGCTGTGAATTGAGCGTATAAGTCCATTGTGCAATGGCATTCAGCCCGATATTAGCCTCCAAAGCCGAAGTGATCCACCAGGCAATATTATGTTTCTCAGCTAATCGTATCCATTCTTCCGATTGACGGAATCCTCCAACGAGACTTGGCTTCAAGATAATATATGCCGGCTTTATTTTTTCTAAGATAAATTCTTTGTCCGCAGACCTTACGCCAATTAATTCTTCGTCCAACACAATGGGAATGGGTGATTGCTGACAAATCGTAGCCATGGCTTCAAATTGCTTTTGTTTGATGGGTTGCTCTATGGAATGAATGTGAAAAGCTGCCAGCTTCTCCAACTTTTCCAATGCATCCGTGGGCGTAAAACCACCGTTTGCATCCAATCGCAACTCAATATCTTCGGGCGAAAACTGCTGACGAATGCCGGAAATGATTTCCAGTTCTGTTTCAAAGTCGAGGGCACCCACTTTCAGCTTAATGCATTGATAACCTGCCGCAATCTTTTCGCGGATTTGCTTTTGCATAAAGTCTTTATCGCCCATCCACACCAAACCATTGATAGGAATACCGGTTTCTCCCCGTGTAAACGCAGAAGGAAACAAACATTTAGAGCCTCTGGCTTTTAAATCCAGCAAAGCCGTTTCCAGTCCGAAAGCGATGGAAGGAAACAACGACAAATCGATGGAATCAGGATCAACTCCTTCGTTCAACAAGCGGCAAACTTCTTCCAACTTTTCTGAATAGGTTTCAACAGGGTCAATACTCAGATTGGGAATGGTGGAACATTCGCCAATGCCCGTAAAACCATCTTTTTCCAACAGCAGAAACGAAGACGGTTTATGCAACAAAACCCCACGGGAAGTTCCGGCGGGGAATTTAAACTGGAGATTGAGAGTGGTATGTCGAGCAAACATAAGTTGAATTGTTATTTGGCTTTGCCGTTATTAGCTTCGCGATATTAATGGATATTAGCCTGCGGCGATATTTAGCTTCGCGATATTAATGGATATTAGCCTTCGGCGATATTAGTAGATATTAGCTTCGCTGATATTAGTTGTTATTTGGCTTCACCGTTATTAATGGATATTAGCTTCGCGATATTAATTGTTATTTGGCTTCGCCGAAGTTTAATATCGTCTGAAAGACAAATATCAACGAAGTTTAATATCAACGCAGTTTAATATCGTCCGAAGGACAAATATCAACGAAGTTTAATATCGCCGAAGGCTAATATCAACACAGTTTAATATCGTTCGAAGGACAAATATCAACGAAGTTTAATATCGCCGAAGGCTAATATCAACGCAGTTTAATATCGTCCGAAGGACAAATATCTATAATATCAGTCCGATTCCAAAAGTCACTGCAAACACCAAACTTGCCATAGACAAACGAGGTAGCTCGGGATAAAGTTCCAGTGCATCCTTGTAAGTAAATACTTTTTTCAAATTCAAAAACAAGATGGGAAATGAAAGTACAAACAACCACTGTCCAGCGGAATGATAATTCAACAGCGTGTAAATTATCGCGAATAAAACAGCTCCGCCCACTAAGAACATATGATAATAAGCTGCTTTCTTCACTCCCATCGCTACCACAATAGTTGTCTTTCCTGCATTTTTATCGGCTTCGTAATCGCGCATATTATTCATGTTCAACACACCGGTACTTAAGAAACCAATGGCCGAAGCGGGTAACAAAATATCCCAACGAAATGATTGCGTATGCAGAAAATACGTCCCGATAACGCCTACCAATCCAAAAAAGATAAACACAAAGATATCACCCAGTCCACGATAACCATACGGATTTTTACCAACGGTGTATTTAATGGCAGCAGCTATAGCAGCTAATCCCAATACACCAAAAATCAACAGATTCGCTATATCCATGCCGGCTGTTCCGATCAGAATAAGAGCTAAACCGGAAACAACACACAGAAAGCCTATGACGATAATTCCCCGCAACATAATTTTAGGCGTTATCTCACCCGACTGTACCATACGTTTCGGACCAATACGCTCGGCAGTATCTTTTCCATTGACAAAGTCGCCATAATCATTGGCCATGTTCGACATGATTTGCAGCAAAATGGTTGTCAATGCTGCCAAACCAAACACCGACCAACGAAACCCATCATCGGAAGCTGCCAGACAGGAACCGATAATAGTGTTTGCCAATGCCAGCGGCAAGGTTTTTAAACGAAAAGCTTGTATCCATTTCTTCATAATCACGAATTAAAACGAATTAAAACGAATTAAAACGAATTAGTGAAATTCGTTTTAATTGGTGTAATTCGCATTTTAGGGCATCTTTGGAAATTTCGAAAAATCAGGTTTGCGTTTTTGCAGGAAGGCATCTTTACCTTCGTGTGCTTCCTCGGTCATGTAGTACAACATGGTGGCGTTACCTGCCAATTCCTGAATTCCGGCTTGTCCATCAAGTTCGGCATTCAGTCCGGCTTTAATCATACGCAATGCCAACGGACTGTGTTGCATCATTTGTTTACACCATGACACTGTTTCGTCTTCCAGTTTATCAAATGGCACAACTGTGTTCACTAATCCCATCTCCAATGCTTCGGCGGCAGAATATTGTTTGCAAAGGAACCATATTTCGCGCGCTTTCTTTTGTCCCACAACACGAGCCAGGTAGGAAGAACCAAAGCCGGCATCGAAACTTCCTACTTTCGGACCTGTTTGTCCAAAGATGGCATTTTCGGAAGCGATTGACAAATCACAAACTACGTGTAAAACATGTCCGCCACCAATAGCAAAACCATTTACCATAGCCACAACCGGTTTAGGCAGACTGCGAATCATCTTTTGCAAGTCAAGCACATTCAAACGCGGAATTCCATCTTTACCAATGTATCCGCCAATTTGTTTTACATTAATGTCTCCCCCACTACAGAATGCCTTATCACCTTCGCCGGTAAGAATTACGGTAGCTATATCCTGACTATCACGACAAAAAACCATCGATTCAATGATTTCTTTAATGGTATCAGGCGTAAAGGCATTACGATAACGCGGGCGGTTAATCGTTATTTTTGCTATTCCTTCGAAATACTCGAATTTGATCTCTTCAAATTCTTTAATGGTTGTCCAGTTTCTCATATGACCCCAAACCCCTAAAGGGGCTTATTTATTAGTTAGTAATTTTATTTTTATCACCCCAAACCCCTAAAGGGGCTTAAGACATTTAATTGTAATTATTCATTTTCAGAGGCAAAAGTAATTAAGTTCCCCTTTAGGGGTTAGGGGTAGTTCTTATATTCCTAAAATATCCCTTATAATTCTCCGTATTCAAATCAGCATCAGTAAAAATCTCAAGTACCGTTGCCTTATCTGCATTAAAAAGATTTTTCAGGCTTTCTTCCAGACTCTCCGTTGAATCACAACATCTGTAATTCAATCCATAAGCTTCTACCAACGATTTTATCTTTACCTGATGTGGTGTCGTGAAAAAGTTCCGACTTTTTTCCATTAATTGCTTGTCGCCAATAAAGCGGAAAATATTTCCGCCATTATTATTCATAACAATGATTTTGAAATTATCGCCGATATAATTATTCCACAAACCGTTCGAATCGTAAATGAACGACAGGTCACCGGTAAGGAAAACAGTTGGTTGTTTGGAAGCATAGGCATATCCGGCTGCTGTGGATAAGCTGCCATCAATACCTGACGTTCCACGGTTACAGAAATAAGACAAGTCTCTGCGGGTTGGAAAAAGTTGCGTCCATCGAACTGAAGTGCTGTTTGCCAAATGAAGTGTAGTGCCTCCCGGAGCAAGTTTCAGCAAGTTGGTTACTGCACTCATATCTGATAACGGTGCATCAGCCACGAAGACATCATGACGTTGGGTAATTATCCTATTTTGGGCTTGAAAAGTTTCCGAATAATTGCTGTTGGTCTTTCCCAGTGGCATTTTTCCCAATGTATCAATTGCTAATCCGGGAATAATGGTCGTCAGACTTTTATACGTGTCTATATAAGGCAATGAAGATTCGAATTGCCATTGTTCAGCCGATCGATGTTCGCGTAAAAACAATTTTATTTGTTTACAAATAGATGAATGGCCAATGGTAATCAGCAAATCCGGGGTGAACGGAGTTCCGGTTTGGTTTGGCGGAATCGGAATTCCGCCCTCCTTGTTGATACAAGAGAAAAACGATTCAGGACGAGTTATGATTTTATCTCCACTTATATTGGATAAATTTTCAGCAATAACTACCACATCCGGTTCATTTGCCAACAGGTTTGCCAGTTCATTGAGTTGTTCGTCTTTGGGATAAACACCGAATAAAACTAATTTTCGCTCATAAGAGGTCCACATCTTCTTCAATGTTTCCATACTTTCTTTAGTTGGAAAAACCTCGGCTGCAATGGTTTTGATAATTTTCGGATTACTGTGTGTTTCGGGCAAAGCAGTGTAAATAGGCTCACGCAATGGCACATTGATTTGTACCGGACCTTGCGGATAGGATAAGGCAGTATCAATAGCTTGCGAAACCTGACGGTCGGAAAACTGTAAATCAGCAACCACAACCGTTTCAACAGGTAAATCGAAATGTGCTTTTATGTAATTGCCATAAATATCAGACTGACGTAGCGTTTGTCCATCAGCCTGATCAATCATTTCGGCAGGACGGTCGGCAGTAAAAACAAGTAACGGCAAATTCTGATAATAAGCCTCGGCAATGGCGGGTGCAAAGTTCAATACAGCTGTGCCCGAAGTGCAAACCAAGGCTACAGCTTCGCCACTTTGTTGAGCCATACCCAATGCAAAATAAGCAGCCGAACGTTCGTCGGTTATGCTCATGCACTGCAACTCCGGCTGAGCTGTGAAAGCAAATATCAACGGAGCATTGCGCGATCCCGGTGCTATAATGACTTTACGAACACCGTGGCGTGCACAGATTTCCGGTATATTTTTAATTCCTTGTCTAAAATGAATCATTATCAGTTCTACTATTTATTCATTTACTACTAATGGAAGTTCCCCTTTAGGGGTTAGGGGTCTTCATAACATTCATCATCGTCATCATCTTATTATCCGTCTCTTCCCATTCATTCTCTGCAATGGAAGAAGCTGTAATCCCCGCACCACTATAAAGAGCAAACTGCTTATCAAACAATTGTAAACAACGTAAGTTTACAAAGATGTAGCTATTTTTATTAATATTGACAGGTCCAAGAAAACCTGTATAATAGCTGCGATCATGTTTTTCATTAGCCAAAATAAATTCACGAGCTTCCGTTTTAGGTAAACCACCAACCGACGGGGTTGGATGCAGCGCTTTAAGAAAATCACCTAAGCGGTTTTTTAAATCTGCTTGTGGAAATTCAAATGCAGTTTTTAAATGAATCAGATTAGCAGCCTGATAATTTATCGGGCCTGTTTTAGCGTAATTCTTTATGTTTAACGAACGTAATGTTTGCTCTACAAAGTTAGTAACAATGCCCTGTTCTTCAATTTCCTTCTGACTCCAACCGTATGAATCAACATCAGCACCGGTAGCTATTTGGGTGCCTGCAAGTGACACCGTCTTTACATATTCATCTTCTATCACCAAAAGAGGTTCCGGAGTGGCTCCTATCCAACATCCCACATCCGGAAGTTGAATTAAATAAACCATAGCATGCGGGTATCTATCACACAATTTCAGAAAAAAATCAGACGCAAGAAAGTCATCATCCAATGTGTTTACACGAATTTTAGACAATACGACCTTATGAAACTTATGGTTTTCCATGGCTTCGACAGCATCTTTTACCTGACCGATAAAGTCCTGAAAAGTTGTTGTTGCTATTCCGGATGCCGAAGATTTTTCCTTTAAGAATGTAGAGTTCAGCTTCAACATTTCAATAAACTCTTCATCAATATTATCCGAAACGAAAGAATTATCCGGTTTTAGTAAATAAGTTGAATGACTTTCCGATTCGATGAACGGGGCTAAAATAAAACCGGTTTTTTCATTTAGGCACTGAAGAGTCTCCAGTTTCTCGGGTAAAGATTGATACTGAACCAGAGTCGTAATTTCGGATTGAAGAGCTAAACGATAAGAAACAAAAGGAATACTCTGTTTCAAACAAACCGTTTGTAAATGAGTGAGTGAGTGATATAATTTTTTATTAAAAGACATGCAGTTATTTTTCAGACTTAAGCGGGATAATACGGTTGGTAAGCCGACATAAAGAGATCAATCTCCCATTTTGATCTTCGATCCGAATTTCCCATACATGCGACGTTTTTCCTTGATGAACAATGGTTCCAATTCCAAAGACAAAAGCATCAGAAGTAGTGCCCACATGACTGCCACTTATTTCAACTCCCAACACTGCGAATTTCTCCGGGTCAATCAGAATCAGTGATCCGGCACTCCCTACCGATTCCGCCAAAGCCATACTTGCACCTCCGTGTAACCGTTTCATCGGTTGAATGGTTCGTTCATCAACCGGCATTTTTGCCACAACATGCCCAATAGAAATCTCGGTAAACTCGATTCCCAGATGTTTCACCATGGTGTTATCACACAGTTTATTGAGAAATTCCGGATTAATGGGCTGTAACATTAAATTCTATTATGCTTAAAATTGATGGTTTAAAAGCATGCAAAGATAAGAAATTATCTAAAGAACGAGTTCTTAATTTAGAAAAGAGAACTCCACAATTTTACCACGCCAGTCTTGCTTTCAGATAAATATTTCGTCCGGGCTCCAATTTCAGAATACCGCGGGTTGTTGACAAATGATCCATATAAGCAGTATCCAGGATATTATCAACTCCGGCAAATAGTTGTAGCTGACTTTCATTCAGTACAATATTTCCGGAATGAACATTCATATTATAAACAATATGCCCGGCCGTTGCCGTTTCAGCCGCAGCATTTTCGTTTTGGCGCGCAGCCCACAAAGCTGAAAAAGAAGCTCCAAGTTGTTTTTTCGACTGATAATCAAACGATGCAAAGCCGCTCATAGGTGGAATTTGTGGTAGGAAGTCATCAGCATCAATGTCACGGGCTCTGGTGTACGAAGCATTTGCAAGCAGCGAAAACAAGTCATTAATCTTCCATTTTCCTTCCAACTCAGCACCCAGAAACA